>ENA-OSEO01000187-OSEO01000187.1-sediment-metagenome-genome-assembly--contig:-NODE-187-length-175455-cov-5.889017_pt1 | contig 175455 bp, 151 predicted proteins | sample MGYA00237883_ERZ534232 | MGnify/ENA metagenome assembly ERZ534232
CAGGAATACAACGAAGTCCTCATGAAAAATCCCAACTGTTATATCGCCCCCATAATGGGATTCAAACCGGCCGGTTTTATTGAAAACCCCAGGCGCGGTGGCGCCCAATGACGGGAAACCGCGAAATGAAGCATGAAATGCGGCCATAAACGCCGTCACGTCAGTCCAATGACATTCCTAATATGACTCCCCTGATCGAACAGGCGGATTTAGACTGCTCCGCTATTCAAAAAGCGGCGGAAGACTTACGCTTTTTACTCGATAGGAACTATCCGCGGGACGCAAGCCTGGAGTTGGTGGGAAACCGTTACAATCTGGAACGCGGGCAGCGGAGCCTGTTAAAGAGAGCGATCTTTGGGGCCGAAGAAGCCCGGAGAAGAAAAGGTAAATTGGTTTCCTTCCACCAACTTGCCGGAGAGGATATCGCAGTCGACGCGTACAACACGCTGATCACCATCGAAAGCGGCCTTCTGGACCGGCGCCTGGTGATGGGAGACGACGGCGCGGTAAGGGATATCGCCGAGATTTCATCCGGTTACCGCGCCTCAGAGGCTACCTCAAAGGCCATAAAGCTCATGACGGAAACCCTTGCCGAAGCAAAGGCCGGGGAGATAACCGTTGTGTTTCTCTCATCCATGAGCAAGAGCAGCGAATTGGCGGCCGACCTAAGGAAGGTTCTTGAGAAGAGCGGCGTCAGGGGTTCCTGCAGGGTTGAAAGCGCGGTGGAACGGAAGCTTCCCCTGATCGCGGAAATCGTAGCCACCGCCAACTCCGCGATTATGGAAAAATCACAAAAGGTCTTCGATCTCGCGGGCTATATAGTCAGGAAGAAACTGAAGAAACCGGCGCCAACGCTCTGAAACCGGTCAACGCCTACCGCTTTGGCGGTTCAGGGTAACCGCGCGTTTCCAGCGCGTGGCGAAAAATGGTGAACAGGATCTTAAAACCCGCCATAACGACGCCCTTGAACGTTCCCGAGACTATGGACTCCCCAATCCGCAGCCGATAATCCACCGGAACTTCCAGACACCGTAATCCTTCGACCGCCGCTTTAATTTGCATCTCGACTGTCCAGCCATAGTTCTTATCCCGCATACGCAGTTTACGTAGCGCTGTTAAGGAAATAGCCCGGAATGGCCCCAAATCGGTAAAACGCTCCCGCCAGATCGACCGGATCAGAAAGCAGGAGAGCCAGTTGCCGAATCGAGCCTGAGGCGTGAGCGCGCCGGGTTCCCTGCGTCCTCGCGTGCGCGAACCGATCACCAGATCGGCGCGACGTTCGATAATGGGATCAACCAGACGATCCATTTGCTGGGGATAATCGCTGTAATCTCCATCCAAAAAGACGACTATATCGGGGGCTCCAAGCTCGGCCATGCCGGTGAGGCACGCGGCGCCGTAGCCTTTTCTGGGCTGCAGGAATACTCTGGCGCCGCAAGATCGCGCCGTGCGGGATGTGCTGTCGGTCGATCCATTGTCGACCACCACGATGTCATCGACCCAATCCGGGATTTCCCTAATGACTAGGCCGATGGCTTTCTCTTCGTCCAGCGCGGGTATTATTACCGCAATACTCGTATTCTTTCTCATTTCAGACACTGGCCGTCGGGCCTAAAAGAGTTGATTTCCTGCTCGCTCGCGCGCATTCCAACAGAAGCGTTAACCATACAGGGGCAAATTCCAACCAGACGATACCATGATCGAATACGTGTATCATTCCCCTCGACCGCAACCATTCGCGCAGGTAGTACATCGGAAGCAGGGCGGTTAAAAGCAACAATGAAGTTCGCGGTTGTATTGCCAGAAAGGGAACCATCCAAAGATAGTACCAGGGAAACTGAGTGGGGCTGAGCAGAAAAAGCGCGGCGATGATGAATAGAAATCTTCGGCTGATTTCAACGGGGTCCTCGGAATCGCGCCTGACGAGCCACAATGTCCATGCTCCCAGCGCCAGGACGACCGACATGCGCGCGATCAGCGGCGCATAAAGTGGCGCGAGGCCGGACAAATCGATGACCAGTCGCGAAAACCATAAAATGGCCATGAACAGAGCGTCATTCATTTCCCAGGAGGTCCCATACGCCAGAAGGCCGGACTGGACGTCAGAGCCCCCCCGTATGAATGGAAACAACATGATCAGCGCGATCGTCAAAAACAGCGCGAGAGCTCCGAACAGTTTCGCAGGCCTTTTAAGAAGAGGCCGCAAAACGACCGGCAGCAGGATGAGGGGCCAAAGCTTGGCGCCAAAAGCGATCCCCAATACTCCCACGGACCGGAAAGGCTGTTTTTGAATGGCCAGCAGAAGCGCTCCGGTAACAAAAGGAAGAATCACCAACTCCATGTGGCCCGAGTTATAAGCCTCTTTTATGAGCAGGGGATTCCACCAGTAGATGGCCAACGCCAGCGGGGATATGGTAAGCCTTTTCAGTGTGCGATATAAAATGAACAGCGTGGCCATGTCGAACAATAACAACACCAACCGCCAGGAGTCCATGCTCCAGGGATGAAGCAGATAGGCGAAGGCAAAGGCGAATTGCGCGACCGGGGGATAAATCGTTTTCAGCCAGGGGAAGTTGATTTTTTTGACAATGGATTCCGCTTCAACGGCAAGATCGTGAAGCGCGGGCGGAACGTTACCGGGCGCTCCTTGGATGATGTCCTGGGGAGCGTAAGCATAGGGGTTGTAACCGTGGGCAAGGACTGCGCCGTCCCACAGATAGCGGTATTGGTCATTTTCGAAGAACGCCGGGGAGCCGAACATGCTGAGTCGCATGGCTAGCCCCACAGCCAGAAGAAACAAGATCGCGCCATCTGTGGCTGTATTGCGCCGCATCCGGGGAACGCTTAGAAGAAAAATCGAGCCCGCGGCCATAAGCGCCACGGTCAAAAGAACGCTCGATAGTTCCCTGTTACCGAGACCGCCGTTGAAATTGTGGGAGAGCAGAGCGATAACGCAGGTGAAAACGATCAGCAGGAGGCCTGAAAGTTTCCACCTTGTCCGCATCGCTGAAAGAGAGCGGTCTTTTTGCGCTTCGCCTCCGCTGATAGGATACTCTCTTATTCGATGTCGTACCGTTTCAATTTGTCTCGTAGAGTCTTGCGGTCTATACCCAGCGCATCCGCTGTTCTACTCCGGTGTCCCTCGAATTGATTGAACACTTTCAATATGTGCATGCGCTCCATGTCTTCCAGTTTGAATCCCGCTTCGCTATCAACAGGATTCGCCAACGCGCCGGCAAAGTAGATGTCGTCCGGTTCAATGATTTGACACTGGCAGAGCACCGCTACGCGTTCCAGGGTGTTTTTCAACTCTCGCACATTGCCCGGCCAATCGTATCTTATGAGGGCCTCCATGGCTTTGGGGGAAATCATCATCTCGCCCCGTTCTTCTCGCAACGCGACACGCTTAAGGAAATAGAGGGCCAACATCGGTATATCTTCCTTGCGTTCGGCCAGTGAGGGAAGAACAATCGAAACCACGTTCAAGCGATAATAAAGGTCTTCTCTAAAGCGACCTTCACGTATCTCGGCCTGAAGGTCCTTGTTGGTGGCGGCGATGATACGCACATCCACACATCGTTCGCGATGGCTGCCCACACGGGAAATGGTGCGCTCTTCCACCGCCTTCAGGAGTTTTGCTTGAATGTCCAGATGGATATTACAGATTTCGTCAAAGAAAATCGTGCCGCCTGCCGCGAGCTCGAACTTGCCGATTTTATCGTTCTCCGCCCCGGTGAACGATCCTTTCACGTGGCCAAACAGTTCACTCTCAAACAGCGTAGGCACGAGAGTCCCGCAGTCCACGGAAACGAATGGCGCGGCCCTGCGCAGGCTCAACTCATGTATTTTACTGGCCACCAGCCCCTTGCCTGTGCCGCTGGGACCGGTAATGAGTACTGTGGATTCCGATGGAGCGGCTCGCTTGATAATTTCTTTTACCCGATCCATGGCCGGGCTGGAGCTCACTATTTCGGCGTCCACGCGTTTGCTTTCAAGCTCCTGCTTGAGATAGATATTTTCCAGAGAAAGGCGTTTCTGCGCTACGGCCCGCTGGACCGTAGCCCGTAGTTCCTCGGGCTCGTAGGGTTTCGACAGAAAGTCATAGGCCCCCAGCTTCATTACTTCCACGGCGTTTTTTATAGTCCCATGACCCGTTTCCACCACCACCATGGCGTTGGGATCACGCTCCCTGATAATCTTTAGCACCTCAACGCCGTCGATGTCCGGCATTTTGAGATCGAGCAAGATTACATCGAAAGAATATTTTTCGAGGAGTTCCAGTCCCTTAGAGCTGCTGGGAGCCCAATCGCAGATGTATCCTTTTCGTTCGAGCGTCTGCTTACAGGAGTCCGCGATGTGGTAATCGTCATCAATAATTAATATGCGTGCGCTTTTTGTCATAGCAGTTATCGTCAATGTTACCTTGTGAAAATAGGAGCTAAGTATAGCAGAACCTTCTCCTAAAACCAACCAAATCTAACTCTATATGGGAGGTCAATGAAGATAAAATTTACCGCGCAATCTCAGATACTTGATGCACTTTTATCACAATTTATAGATATAGTGCGTGGAATATAATTTAATTACGCGCTCTTGCTTTCAATGGTTTGTGTAAAATCGCACGTATAAACGCCAACGTTATCCAGCATTTTTATCAGGAGGAAGGAGCCTGGCGCCTGCTTTCTGTTGCTCTTACGGGGGGAATCAGGCGAAAATAATGGAGTGATCAAGATGTGTTTGCTTGGTCATTGCGGGAACTCTCAGCGGAAAGGAAAGAGTGATGGAAAATTGGGCTCTGCCGCCCGGCTTCAGGGAGATGATCAATTATGGTCTTATGGAAAGTATTTTGGGACGGCGTTCAAGGCGGTTTTTCATGGGAGCGGAATTACCGGATGGAGTTCTGGCCTTTAAATCCCGCCATGAACCTTATCCGCTTTCTGAACTGGAAAAACTGCTCGTGGTAGCCGCGTGTGGAGGTAACACCGGCTGGAACCACCTGATTTTCCGCGCGGATCGCTATGCTCCGCATCTTTCAAATTATGCGGCGGCCGCGGGCGGCCGTGTTTTTCCTTCGGCCGCCGGATTTCATACCAGCATGACCTTTTTCACGGATGATGAGGGCGTCTATATACTAGAAAACCGGGATGCGCCGGCTTGCGCGGAACGTGACGAAGCAGGGGCTTTGGATCTTCAAGCCGCGTTAAACGCGGTGAAGGGCGGCGTCATAAAATTAAGTGAGGGAAGAATGAAAATCCCTCCGGCTGTCCCGTATACTGAGGCTCACAATACCTGGGTTGTCAACCACCCCGGCGCGCTTCTCGTCATGCCGGTAGGGGATTTGTCCCAGCATGTACTGCTCAATCTTTGCTACATGCTCCAGAACGGCCTCGTGCTCGGGGACGATATCAATAAGAGGTCTATTCCGGGTATTGAAAGATTCAAGCGTATCGTGGATGTCGACAATGTATGGCCGCTGACGTTTGTGGATCAATGGTCGATGGCGGAACTGACGGTGGAGCTGTCCACGAGTTGTTACGCCGGCGCTTTGACACTGCAAGCCATGGGACTTGGCGGATGGATGTTTAACGGGTTGGACGCGTTCTCTGTACTGGGGGCGAGCGGCGACCCGGCGGTTCCGGGGTTATGCTTCCGCTATGATGTTGATGACCGCTGGCCGTATCCCAATCCCACCGGTCTGGAGGGAGTAATGGAAGGCTTCTGCCCTCCCCATTACGCGGATATGCGGGCGGCAGTGGAAGCGCTTTGCGAACGCAAATTTGGCCCCGGTGGTCCCTTTCACCCTCAAACACCCGGACCTTGGAAAGACACTCGAGCCGTGCGCTCGGCCGCTGAGCCGCACAGTGAGGAATTTAAGGAATGCGTGGCGCTGCAAGCGCAATATGTGTTTGACACATTTGGGAAATTCCCCGGGACCGTGCCTTCCATATTCCTGATCATGTATTTACAGGCGCACCATTTGGATCTTGAGTTCTATGACACATTCTTCAAGCCGGGCGCATACCTGAGAACACATAGAGATCATATGAAAGCGTGGCATCCTGAAGAACAATCGAGATGACGTCATTTCCACACTCAATATAAAGAGCGATGTTTTAGAAGAAATATTGTTAAAAATATATCTTTGCGGCAAATTATAACGAGGTATAATGATTATATCAGAAAATAATAAAATGCATCTGTACCTGTCCATAAAATAGCCATATGCAAAAACTGGTGTGGAAAAAGACGGCAGTATTCTTCGAGGCCGGCATTTTAGCTTTTAGGATGGAGGGATGACGCATGGGACAGCCTCAATTGCAGGTGGGCTCCGAACGGTACGCCCAATGTATCCAAGGTTCGAAACGCATCCGTTGGGATATCGACAGGGACGTGCTTCGTGGCCGCGACTTCGACTTTTCCAAAAAGTTTCTCCCCGACGGTATTTCCAAGGTCGATCAGTTTGGATTCCTGGATGATGAGGAGAAAAAGCTCCTCAGCCGGATACAAGGGAGAACATACGCATCCATGTTCGGCTTTGTGGAACGGTTTATCGTCGCCAAGATTCTTGAAATTACCCGCAACCACTGGCTTGGCGATCAGGTCGCGCTTGAAGCGTTGGTGCGCTTCTGCGACGAGGAACTGAAACATCAGGAGTTGTTTCGCCGCATCGAAGAGATGATGGCCGCAGGCATGCCCGCTGGGTACAGTTTCCCGTGGGACCCCAATGAAGTGGCGGCGGCCGTGCTGAAAAGGCCGACCTGGACGGTTATGGCGCTGATTCTTGAAATTGAGTTGTTCACGCAGGCGCACTATAAAGAGAGCATCGAGCCGGACCCCAGCTTGTCTGAATTATATAAGGACGTTTTCCTTTTTCACTGGAAGGAGGAAAGTCATCACGCGGTGATGGATGAGTTGGAATGGCCGCGCGAGGACTTTAAGCTTACGCCCGCCGAACGCGATAAGGCGGTCGATGAGTTAATCGAACTGGTGGCGGAGGTGGACGGCATCCTGCGAGCCCAGAGCGCGGCCGATGTTGAATATTTCGCGAGTCTGCTTACCAGGCCTTTTGATGAACAGGATTCCCGGCGGCTCAAGGACGGGCTGCTCAAGGCCTACCGATGGCAGTATATCTTCTCCGGTGTGGGACATCCCCGTTTTCAGAAGCTGTTTGAAGGCCTGACCACCGAGGCTCAGCGGGAACGTGTAAGTCAGGGCCTGGCGCCGTTGATGTAAAAATGGTGAGCCGGTTAAGTGATGGCAACTTAGAAGCGATAACCGAATATCAGGAAGGAGGATTGAATAATGTCCACAGAGAAGCTCAACGGAATCGATACCGAAGCTTTTAAAGAGGTGATGGCTGAGGTCGGCAAGGATCCCTCCAAAGGTAAAGTGAAGTTTCATGTCACCACTGACTGGAAGGGTGTGACCAGAAGTGAAACGCGGGTCGAGTCATTCGAACTGGCTGGCGAGACGATAAAAAGAAATTTCACCCTGGTCATAGATGAGCCAGTGGAGTTTCTGGGTGAAAATACGGCACTCAACCCGCAGGAAGCGCTCATGGCCGCGTTCAACGCGTGCTTGATGAACACGTACGTTATAACGGCGGCGATGAAAGGGATAAAGCTGGAAAAGGTGGAGGTGGAAACCGAGGGAGAACTGGATCTTCGGGGGTTTATGGGTATCGACAAGTCCGTTAAGCCGGGCTACGACGAAATTTACTATACGGTGCGCCTCAGGGGGAACGGCACAAAAGAGCAGTATGAGGAGATTCATAAAGCGGTTATGGGAACTTCGCCCAATTATTGGACTATCGCAAATCCGGTTAAAGTCCGCTCGTCACTGATTGTTGAGTAAAAAAGACGCGCGTGATAAGTTTGATTCGAATCTTTTCCCTTTAGCCGCTTCTAACAGGGCGCCGGGGAAACCGCCTGGAAGAAACGGCTTCCCGTTATTATTCGCAGCGGAATACCTAACCTGAAAGGAGGAGTCTTCATGGGACAATTAAAATCCGGCTGGAAGGTGAAAGGTATCTACAATGAGGCGTGCGCGTCCGAGGGCCACTGCCCCTACTATTTTGGCCGGGACAAGGAGGGGGGCTGCCGATACTTCATGGTTTTCAGGATTAAGGAGGGGAAGGTAAATGACGTCGACCTGGCGGGCGTGACTGTTATCTATGTAGGCGACCTGCCCCACGCCAAGTTTGAGGAAGTCCTGAGCAAAGGCTCGGAAGGCGGAATTTACGTCGGAAACAATGTCACCGAGGCCCAACGAAACGTGCTCGATTCACTGGTCGTGCAAAGTATTGGCGCCGCGCTGATGAAGAAAAATTTTGGAGTCAAGTATGTGGATATTAAGGTTGAGGAGAAAGATGACTCCCTTCACGTGAAGATGCCGTCCGGGGAAATGCGGCAGCAATTGACCAGGAGTTCCAACGGCGACCCTGTGCGGCTTGAAAACCAGACCTTGCCGTTTCTGTCGAACGTCAAGGCTTGTCACACCCCCTTCTGGAATTATGAAGATCACGGCAGGCATTACGATTACAAAAATCGCTGCGGCACCTGGGCGGACTTCATGATGGCTGGATAGAAGCGCGAAAGGTTTTAGCGCGGACGCGCATGACGGGAAATTCAAAGGGGGGCGATCACTTCCTAAGCGCTCCCGATCGCCGTATAAGCTGAAGATAGAAAAGCCGGGCTGGAATAGGTTGCGGCGTCATCAGCCCATGGGATACGTTTCGTCTTCAATGAGCCCGAGGATCTCCGGGTGCTTGGTAATGACTTTGACGAACTCGGCCGTCCGCAAATCGAGCCTGCGGCGGGTGATACGAGCCACGCTCTTCATAACCAGGTAGCCCATCTCGAAATCGTCCTCCATCAATTCGATGTATTGCTCTCCCGGGACTCTGAGAACCTGACAGTCTTCAGCGCAGACGGCGTAAGAAGTGTATCGAGGCTGATCGGTGAGCGCGGACCAGCCAAACGAGTAGGTGGGCTTTATAGCGCCTGTGACCACGGTGATAAATTCGGCGATATACACCTCCAACAAAACCTTCCCACGCTTGAGCATATAGAAATAGTCGGCCACGTCGTTCTGTTTGAAAATAAGGTCCCCGTCATCGAGATCGACCAGGTCGGTGATTTTGGCCAGCTTTTCGAGCATGTGCGGACGCAATGACTTGCACATGACGATTTCCTGTAAATCAGCAACCTTCACCATTTTTCAGCTCCCTGAGATGATTTGGGTTAGGTTGTTAGTTATATAAGGATAAAAAGAACGAGCAGGAAAAGGGTCGCCAAGGCCGCGCTGACGCCGATAGGCGTGGCGCCCACCCTGAGCGCCATCTTGAGCGCCTCCTTTTTCTTCTGCGCGTCTTTCGGATTGTCGTTCGACTTGGTCCTGGTCCATACGGGATTAAAGGCGAAAGCGGCCAATCGCGCCGGTCCATCCTTGAAAAAGCCGCTGACCGTGGCGGTTACGCCATCCAGGAAGAATCGGGCGCACACTCGGTTGAGCGAATTCAATCCGCGGTCGGCCGCACGATAAAACAGCTTTCCTCCTTTGCGGTAAAACCAATCCGTATCCAGATTTATGGCCCGTAATTCCGCGGGGTAGAAACCGGAAAGAATAAGCAGGCAGAAAGCCAGGGCGCCGAACATGAGGAGTTGCAACTGGCCAACCACATGGGCGGCCGTGTAGGGTATGTAGTCCACGGGGTAGGGCAGGATAGCATAGAGCGGTTGCGGATAAACGCCCAGGAACACGCACATGAAGGCGGCCAATCCCATGGCGATCAACATGTGGAGGGGCGCTTCCTTGGGCCTCAGCCCTGAGTCCTCACTGAAAAAAGTGAAATAGGGAACTTTAATACCCGCGTGGTGAAATACGCCGGCGGAAGCGAATTGCAATATGAGCCATACCAGCGCAAGTTTGTCGTGGGACGCGGCGGATATGATCATGGATTTGGAGACAAAGCCGCTGAACAGGGGAAACGCTGAAATCGAGGCGGCCCCGACCATGCAGAAGACGCAGGTCAGGGGCATGGTCTTGTAGAGTCCTCCCAAGTCTGTACAACGGATTTTGCCGGTGCGAAACAAGACCGCCCCCGCGGACATGAATAACAGAGCCTTGTACAGAATATGACAGAAGGCGTGGGAGACGGTCCCGTTAATGGCCAATTGGGTTCCGATTCCAATACCGCACATCATAAATCCGACCTGATTGATCAGGCTGTAAGCCAGCACTCTGCGGATATCGTTTTCCAGCACGGCGTAAAAGATGGGCAAAGCGGTCATGATGGCGCCCATGTAGATCAGGAGCTCCTCGCCGGCAAAGGTTCGGGCCATGACATAGACGGCGCTCTTGGTGGTAAAAGCGCTCAGGAACACGGCTCCCGTGGGAGAAGCTTCGGGATAGGCGTCCTGCAGCCAGGGGTGCAGGGGCGGTATGGCCGCGTTGAGCGCTATGCCCAGAAATATGAGGTAGGAGTCGAGCCCATCCAGGCCGATATGGGAAAACTCAATGGAACCAGTGCGTTGCGTGAATAGTATGATTCCCGCCAGCAGGCTCAAGCCACCCGCCAGGTGCACCATAATGTAACGGAAAGCCGCCTTTTGCGCCGCGGGTGTTCTTCCGGCCAGAACCACGAACGTCGAGGCGACGGCCATGATTTCCCAGAAGATGTATAAGGAAAACACATCACCCGCAAAGGTGACGCCCAACGCCGCGCCCGCGTACACAACAGTGGATACGTGCTGCATGTCGTCATCGGCCTTGGCGGCGAACAGAAATCCTATGAAGGAGATGATAGTGAAGATATAGCCGAATACTTTGCTCAGTCGGTCAACGCGTCCCAGAATAAGGTGATAATCGAGGAATTCGACCGTCCAGTGTGTCCCGTTATCCACGCTGAGCAGAATGTAAAAAGAGATCAGCGGCAGGATAAGCATATAGGCGATCTTGACCCTGCCCCGCAGGAAGGGAATAAGAACAGCTCCGACTATAAACACGACCGCTGGCGGAATGGCGCTAATCATAATAGCCCTCACGCCGCTTTACAAAGAACCTCAAGACCTTGGCGATAAAAATGAGCCCCACGCACGAAACGAACCCATACACCGCAAAAAAGTCAGGGAATTTTTCCCAGGAGAACTCGGCGTGCTTGTGAATGAAAAAATCCACTATGAGTAACAAGGTCAGAACAAGGTAAAAGGTAACCAGCAACCTGCGCACGTTTTTGGAATCATCGAATATTTTCAGCTCCTTCATACTTACCTCTCAAACCCGCTCACGCCTTATACGCTCATGAAAAAAATGATAACCAGATACGTGATGGCGGCGGTCAGCGCCGCGTAAAAGGCGGGACGATAGCCCGGTTTCGGTTCGTGATCCAGGACCATACGTTCTTCTTCCAATGTTCTTATCCTCCCAGCAAATAGCGCACAGTCATTTCCGCCAGCCGCAAAAATGGTTGTGGATAGAAAAACAGCACAATGGACAACGCCGCCGTCACGGTAAGAGGCGCGACACACCAGAAAGGGGCCTCCCGGACTTTGTTCTCGAACATGCTTTCTTCCGGCTGACAGAAAAACGCCCGATACACTATGGGCAGAAAATACGCGGCGTTCAGAATCGAACTGACCAGCAAAACCACCAGCGCGGCGATCTTGTCCGCTTGGATCGCTCCCAGCGCCATGTACCACTTGCTGATGAATCCCCCTCCGGGAGGCAGGCCGATAACGCTGAGCGCGCCCACGAAAAACGCGCTCATGGTGAGCGGCATGCGTTTGCCGATCCCCACCATCTGGGAAACGTTCTTTTTGTGTGTGGCCACATAAATGGCGCCCGCGCAGAAAAAGAGGGTTATCTTGCCGAAGGCGTGCATGGCTATATGCAGCATTCCCCCCACCATGCCTTTGGGGGACAGCAACGCCACTCCCAGGACTATATAGGAAAGCTGGCCGATGGTGGAAAAGGCCAGCCGTCGTTTAAGCTCGTCCTGAGTGAGCGCGATGAGGGATGACCCAAGTATGGTGAATGAGGCCAGCCAGAGCAGAATGGTCCCATAATCGAGACTCTGAAGCAGTTCCGTTCCGAACACATTGGTGATCACTCTCACCACGCAAAAGGCACCCACCTTTACCACGGCCACCGCGTGCAGAAGGGCGCTGACCGGCGTCGGAGCCACCATGGCTGCGGGGAGCCAGGAATGCAGCGGCATCATCCCCACCTTGGCGAAGCCGAAGATCATCATAATCAGCAGGGCCAGGGTCAAACCGGACGATACCTTGCCGGAAAGAAAACCTTGCGGGCCGAAGGTGAGCGTCCCCGCCTGATTGTAAGCGATGAGCATGGCCGGCAACAGCAGACCGATAGACGCTCCGACCAGATAGAACAGATAGGTACGGCCGGAGCTGCGCGCCTCCGTGTCCTGGTGATGCGTGACCAGGGGATAGGTGCTGAGCGAAAGGATTTCGTAGAACAGGTACATGGTCAGCAAATTTGCCGAAAAGGCCACCCCAAGAGTGGATGACAACGCGATGGCAAAGAAACAGAAGTAGCGTGTCTGGCTGTGTTCGTCCAGACCACGCATGTAACCCACGGAATAGAGAGAGGTGACGATCCATAGGCTCGAAGCCACCAGCGCAAATAAAGAGCCGAAGGCGTCGACGCGGAACGCGATTTCCATTCCGGGCAGGATTCTGACCAGGGAACAGGTAATGACTTTGCCGGAAAGGACCGTGGGCAGCATGGAGACGACGATCGTCAACTTGATAACGGCCGCGATCAGCGTCCACGCCTCGCGCATGTTTTGCCGTCGCGCCGATAGAACGATCGGGCCTACCGCCGCCAGGGATACGCCTACGGCCAGCGCGGGTTTTATGGAAAAGATGGCTTCCACTCGTTAAACGCCCTCAATAAATGTCGCCGGGTATGGCCAGGCTGATAATGTTATTCACCATAAAGCCCGTAAAGAGCCCCAGGAGAATAAGCGATACCGTGACAACCATCAGGGGGATAAGCATGGAAAGCGGCGCCTCATCGATAACGCCTTCATGGTTTCCATGGCCCGATTCATGACCGGAGCCCGCCGATAGATCGCCGTAGTACCCCATTTCAAATACGCGGAAAAAGAGAACCACACTAATGAGCGAACTGAGAAGCAGGGCCGTCAGAAATACGTAATTGCCGGCGTGAAGAGATCCCAGAATAAGGTACCACTTGCTGAAAAAACCGCATGTCGGCGGAATGCCGATGATGGAAAGGGCGCCCACCGTAAACGCGGCCATGGTAAACGGCATTTTACGAAACAGTCCGGTGAGGTTTTCCAGTCGGAGGTCTTTAACCTTGTAAGCGATAGCGCCGGTGGCCAGAAACAGGCAGAATGTCATCATGGCGTCGTTGACAATATGCAGAATCGCGCCCGTAATTCCCATACGATTGGCCAGCCATACTCCGCCGACCATATATCCTACTTCCGAAATAATAATGTAGCAGAGCATCCGCTTCAGATTTCGTTCGGATAAAGCCATGACGGCGCCCGCCACTATGGCGATGGCGGCGAACCACACCACCGCCTCATCCATGGTGACCGGTCCCAGGGCGAACTGAGGGTGATAGAAGGCGAATTGCGGCGTGAATATGGAGAAGATCGCCCTGATCATGACATAGACCATGACCTTGGTGACCAAAGGCGCGACAAGGGAACTGACAGGATTCGGCGCGAACGTGTAGGCTGACGGCAACCACGCGTGCAGGGGAAAGAAAGCCATCTTTACCCAGACGCCCACGATGAGAAAGATAAACGCCACATAGACTGCGGACGATTGATACATATCGGGCAGGATGGAAGCGATATCCGCCATATTGAGCGAACCCGTCACCATGTACAGGTAGCCGACGCTCAACAGGTAAAAGGACGCGCCGATCGTGCCCATATAAACGTAATTGAGGCTGGCCAAAGGGGCGCGATCCCCGCCCATGGCGACCAGTCCGTATCCTGTCAGGGAGGCGATTTCCAGCAATACGTAAAGGTTGAACGCGTCGCCGGTGATCACCATTCCCAAAAGCCCGGTGACCATGAGCGTGTACAGCGTGTACAACGGACCTATTTTTTCGGGAAATTCCTCATGGACGCTACGATAGGTGGCCACCAGGTTAATAAAAGCGATGACCGAAACCAGAAGCGCGACCAAGGCGTTCAGATAATCCACCACATAGACAATACCCCATGGGGGCGCCCATCCTCCCAGACGGTATTCCAGGACTCCGGTTCGCATGACCCGGAGCAAAAGATGAAGAGCCGACCACGCGGAAAGACCCAGACCCACAATCCCGATGGGGAAACAAAAACGCTTGTTTATCCATCCGAAAATGCTGATAAAAAAAGCGGACAGAAGAGGCGCCGCGACTAATAAAGCTGGGTAGTGTTCGGTCATTTCCGTCGTATCTGGTTCAGAATTTCGTCTTCTTCGAGCGTCTTGTAGCGTTTGTATACTTTCAGAGCCAGGCCGAGAGCCACGCCTAACGTCGAAACCGAAACGACAATAGCGGTCAGCATAAGCACGTGCGGAAGCGGATTGATATAATCCAACGCGCGTATGACTTGTTGCTCGGAACCATGTCCGTGTTCGATGATGGGGATTGTGGCGCCCCGCTTCGAACCGATGGAAATGAAAAAGAGAATGATGGCGGTTTGAAAGATATTCATGCCCACCAGCTTTTTGACGAGATTGTTTTTGGCGATCATGGCGTAGAGCCCGATCATCATGAGCACGATATAGAGCCAGTAGTTGTACTTGCCGATTAACGTAGCTATGAAGGCGTCCATCGCTACAATCCCTCTTCGTACTCTCCGGAAGACGCCAGGCTGGCGTAAATGCTCACCATGGTCGCCATAACCGCGGTTCCCACGCCCACTTCGACAATGAAGATCCCGTAGGATCTGGCCATAATCGGATCGACGAAAAAAATAGAGGCCAGCATGCTGTAATCCAGGAAGTTCGCGCCAAGCAGCATGACCAGCGCTCCCGTGCCGGCGTATATGATCACCCCCACCGCGCAGAGTATGCCGATGGCTCTCTCCTTCAGGTGGTTGAGCACCGATCGCAGGTCGTAGGAAATCGCCAGAAGGATTATGCTGGCGCCGAGTATTACGCCTCCCTGGAAGCCGCCTCCGGGACTATGGTGACCGTGGACAATGACATACAGGGCGAATAACTGAATAAAAGGCAGCAGCAGGCGGCAAACAGTTCGGATAATAATATCCTGGGGCGTCCAGAGCCGGTCGATCTCCTCGAAGTCGTCGGATCTGCGCATTATTTTTTTGCCGCCCCTGACCCTGACGGTTATGCCGCTCAGAAGGTGCCTATAGAGCCGTTCCTCTTCCCGCTTGCGTCCTCGGGTGCGCAACAACATGAAACAGGCTATGCCGGCCGAAAAAATGACCACTGTTTCGAACATGGTGTCAAAACCGCGATAGTCGGCCAGGATGGCCGTCACCACGTTGGGAACCGCTGTGTCGCGTATGGAGTTTTGTATGTAATAGGGTGAGATATGCGTGCTGGCGGCTGAGGATGGGTTTCCCCACGGAGGGAAATCGGCGGTGGCGTGAAGCAGCAGGCCGCCGCTTAAAATGACCACGATCAGTCCCAGGACTCTCAATCCTTGGTCCTCCTGGTGGTGCGGAATACCGCCGCTACGAAGAAAACCGTACTGACCCCGGCGCCCACCGAGGCTTCGGTGAAGGCCACGTCAACCGCTCCCATGATCGACCACAACAGACACATGAGAAAGCTGTAGGCGCCGAACAGAATGGCCGCGCCCAGCAGATCCTTGATGGTAATGGCCGCCGCGGCGCAGATGATAACCAGCGTGAGTATGATCAGGTCGAGCTGCCAGAGCATGGTTATCTCCTTTTCTTGCCTTTCACCCAGGGAGGGGCGCCGGCTTTCACGCCCGCGTCGAAAATGGCGTGTGTCGCGGTGGGGCTGGCGATGGCGGTAAACACGATGATGAAAATGATTTTGAGGGCGGTGAGGATTTCAGCCAGGGTGAAATGACCCAGGGTATATAAGGCGAGCCCCGTGACCATCATGAACGCGCCCATGGTATCCAGTTTCCCCGCCGCGTGCAGCCGGGAGTAAAAGTCGGGCAGGCGGAGAATGCCGATGGAGCCCGCGGTGAAGAAGAATAACCCTATGGCCAGGAAGATTATGACCACGATATTCATACAATCATTACCCGTTAGTCGTAGGGCACATCCTCATAGAGCCCTTTGCGTTTGTGGAAATACTTGGAGGTACCCAGCACCGCGATGAAATTAAGCAGGGCGTAGGCCAGAGCGATGTCTACAAACATATCGACACGGTCGTAGAGCAGACCGATGAGCACCAGCAAAACACTGGTTTTACTGCCGACGGCGTTCACACCCATGATCCGGTCGAGCAGGGTGGGCCCGAATACGGAGCGATACAGGGACAGAACCATCAAAAGGCACAAGATTATGCTGCTGTAGAGGAAGACATCATTCATAATGGCTCTCGAAGACGTCGGCCACACGGTTTTCCATCTCTCCCGGAAAACCTTCCGCGGACGCCAGGTCAATGGCGTGCACGCGAAAATGGCCGTCCCTGGTGACGGATATGGTAATCGTGCCGGGTGTCAGGGTGATCGAGTTCGCGAGTGTAACCAGGCCCATATTGGTTTTCAGCCTGCTCTTAAATTTTATGATTTGCGGATCGATCAATTCCATCATGCGCGGGTGCAGCGAAAGATAAGCGACATGGATGTTGGCCAGTAAAATTTGGTAGAGGAGCCAGGGCAGGTAGCTGAATATGAATTTGAAAGGTGTGGAGGTCACCCTGAAACCCGGTTTGGACCTGAAGAGCATACCCGCGGAAAGGTATGTGGTCAGCGCGCAGGAGATTACACCGCACACCAGGTGGAACGCGTCGAATCGGCCCGAAAAGAGAACCCAGGTCAAAAAAAGCAGACAGAATGTTAAAAGATAACGGGGGCGATATTTGACGGTTCCGGCGTTGGGCAACGCGCCTGACTCTTCGGTTTTAGCCGGATTCGCCGTTTGTTGTGCGAATTGCTGGTCCAAAGGAAAACTCACGCCTGTTCTGTAGAAGAGTTGTGGGTAAACCTATAACCGAAAGATCATAAGAAATTTGGAGTCGTCAGCGCGCGTAATAAATGACGCTGAAACGACACATTCGGAGAGGATGCCGGAGAAGCGCGCTAAACAGATTCGATGTTCCGGTATATTGTTTGAACGGCGCGGGGAGAGGAAGTTTAATAAAGGTTCCGGAACGTTGATCGAAAATGAGATGTAGATCCCACAATGTTCACGCTTCGTAAGTATGAATGGTAGCGGGGCGGCGTTTGGGTGTCAAGAGAAAATTTCGCCGAGCGCCGAACGATAGGCTGGGCAAAATGATGAAAGCCGGCAAAAACAATCAGTGGAACGTTGGCAATGAAAATCGGTTGAGATGTTTATTGGCGCGTCACAGGGGGGGGGCGCCAACGCCTGAATCGGAAATAGAGAAGGACGCTCCGGTCCCCCTATCCATTCCGACACAGACTGGCGGTTCTTAAGAGAATATTTCTGAACGGCTTGTTTGACGACCATTCGCTGAATGGAAAGCCGGTATGGTTTTCTCGTCTAGAGGGAAGGTCATGATTTTGTCTATTCGTCCGTCTTGGTCTTGACGGCTATTTCCACGGTGAATTCCCCATTGCTGGTGGTAAAAGGCAGGGCGATGCAGGGACCTTCGAAGAATTTCTTTATTACATGATTCTTCCCGGATATCACGCTGGGGATAGCCGCGCGAATGGCGTAGCCGTACTGCTCCAACTTGCGGCGCGCGTCTCCGGATATCATGTTGGTGAGTTCGCCGACCGCGTCACAAACCTGGTCGTCGATCCCATGCACTTCTTCGCCGAACATGTTGCTGAGGATGCCGGTGATGCAGGATTCGGTAAACGTAATCGCCAGGACGCCCGTGGCGTCTCCGGTAAAACCGATCGTGCCCGTAACGTCGCCGCTCGCCTCCTTTTTCTTTTTCAGATAGGGCTTACCCGGTGTCGCTTCTGTAAAGGCCATGGTGTTGAGAACATTGACGGTCGCTTCCAGGAAGGGGTTAACTAATTTGATATCCATGCCGAGCCTTTCTTGATTGTATTTTGTCGGAGCTTGGCGCTCTTAATGTGTAGCGATTTAGGATGAATTCTTGTTTGCAAGGAGAATGCCAATGGAAACAGACGGTTCCCTTTCTTTTGGATGGAATCGGGTGGCTAACGGGAGCTCAAGGGGCGCTTGGTAAAGGGCGTGAGATTGCCTGGCGGCGGTCTCCCTCCTTGACAAGGAGCCACAACAAGGCCTACAAAAGCTGGTGAACCCCACGGCCATTTTGAACCGTTCATAAGCGGCTGATTCGCGGAGAGGACGCATGCCACAAACCAGCGACCAAAACCCCATTTATGTAATCGACGGAAGCTCATACCTGTACCGGGCCTTCTTCGCGGTCAGGGGACTGACCAACCATGAAGGGTTTCCCACAAACGCCATTTTCGGATTTGCCAACATGATTTTCAAAATATTGAACGAGCGGCGGCCGGAGCGCATGGCCGTGGTCTTCGACGCCAAGGGCCCTTCCTTTAGGCGGGACCTGTACGCGGACTATAAGGCCCAACGACCGCCCGTTCCCGAGGATCTGGCCATACAGATACCCTTTATAAAACAGTTGCTGGAAAGCATGAACATACCGACCCTCGAAGTGGAGGGGGTAGAGGCCGATGACGTGATCGCGACAATCTGCCGGGTGGCGGTGGAGCGGGATACGCCGGCGATCATCGTGAGTTCGGACAAGGACTTTTTCCAGATCCTTTCGGACCGGGTAGTCATGTGGGATACCATGAAGGATGTGACTATTGGGCCGGACCAGATTATGGAGCGCTTCGGTGTAGGTCCCGAAAAGGTTTTGGATATTCAATCGCTGGTGGGCGATTCCAGCGACAATATCCCCGGCGTGTCCGGCGTCGGAGAAAAAACCGCGATCAAGCTCATTGCGCAGTATGGCGATCTTGATACCGTACTGGCCAACGCCTCGGACGTTAAACAGCCCAAGTTGCGTAAGGCGTTGGAGGAAGACGCCGGCAAGGCTTCTCTGGGAAAAGTGCTGATGACCATTCGCCAGGATGTGGAATTGCCTGTAAACATTGAGGAACTGACGCTGGGCGAACCGGATGTCGAAGCCTTGGAGGAATTGTTCATCAAGCTGGATTTCCAGAAATTTCTCGAACAGATTCAGCGCGCTAAAATAGTCGAACGATCCTATGAAATCGTCACGACCCGGGACCAGCTTGACAGGCTCGTCCAGGAACTGCGAGACTCCAAACTCATTTCCCTCGATCTGGAAACTACTTCCACCAATCCCATGATGGCGCGGATCATCGGACTTTCCGTGAGCCATACGCCGGACACGGCGTCTTATATTCCTGTCGCCCACACCACGGCCGAGAAACAGCTTTCCATAGAGCAAGTCATCGAAGCCCTCCGGCCGGTGTTCGAAAACGAATCGATTCACAAGATAGGGCAAAATATAAAATACGATTATCTCATTCTCGAACGTTACGGGCTTCCGGTGAAGGGTATTGTTTTCGATACAATGGTGGGTTCATACCTCATTAATCCCGACCGGTACGCCCACAATCTGGAGAATATGGCGCGGGAATTTCTGGGCGAGAATCTCCTTTCGTACAGTGACCTGGTGGGGAAGGGCAAGGTCGCGTCCACATTCGAGGATTTGCCTTTGGACATAGCCTCCTCTTACGGCGGACAGGACGCCGACGTCACTTTGCGTCTCTACGGGATACTGCAAAGGGAGCTGGCCGAACGGGATTTAATGAAACTCATGGAGGACGTTGAAGTCCCCCTGATTTTCGTGCTTGCGCGTATGGAGCGATGGGGGGTCAGGATCGATGTGGATCTGCTTAACGACATGTCCAAAGAGTACGAGGGACGTCTCGAACGCATTGAACAGTCCATTTACAATCAGGCCGGCGAGGAGTTCAATATCAACTCCCCCAAGCAGTTGGGGGCCATTCTTTTTGAAAAATTGAATCTGCCCACCCAGAAGAAAACCAAGAAAAAAACGGGGTATTCAACCGATACCGAGGTCATGACCTTTCTGGCCAGGGATTACCCCATCGCGGCGGAGATCACAGCCTACCGCACCTTGGCCAAGCTGAAAGGGACCTATATCGACGCGCTTCCCAAACTGGTAAACCCCGAAACCGGCCGGGTGCACACCTCGTACAATCAAACCGTGGCCGCCACCGGAAGGCTGTCCAGCAGCGACCCCAATCTGCAGAATATCCCTATTCGCGGAGAAGACGGAAAAAAAATACGCGAAGCGTTTGTGCCTGGCGATGGATGGAAACTGATCTCGGCGGACTACAGCCAGATTGAACTGCGCGTTCTGGCGCATTATTCCAAAGACAAAACATTGATACGCGCGTTCCAGGAGGGTGAAGACGTGCATACCCGAACCGCCTGTGAAGTGTTCAACGCGCATCCTGAATTTGTGGACGCGGAGATGCGCCGGCGAGCCAAGGTCATAAATTTCGGTATCATATACGGTATGAGCGCCTTCGGTCTGGCTCGGGAACTGTCCATCGGGCGGAAAGAGGCGGAACTTTATATCCGGAACTATTTCGCCCGCCTGCCGAAGGTCCGGGAGTATATCAAGGAAAATCTGATTAAGACACGATCCGACGGCTTTGTGACAACCCTGCTCGGCCGCCGCCGTTATCTGCCCGAGATCAACAGCAAGAACGGGGCGGTCCGGAGCGTGGCGGAGCGGGTGGCCACGAACACGCCCATTCAGGGTTCCGCGGCTGATATCATCAAGATTGCCATGATACTTATAGACCGCGCCTTTCGCGAAAAGGGCATGCGGACCAAGATGATCATGCAGGTTCACGATGAGCTTGTTTTCGAAGCGCCCGCCGATGAGGTCGCGCAGGCCCGGAATATAATCCGGGACCATATGGAACACTGCGTCAGCCTCGACGCGCCTCTTGTTGTGGATATGAATGAGGGGGATAACTGGGCTCAGGCCCACTGACGGAGTTCCCGGTTTTCGGACCCTGGATGTTTCGTATAACTTTTGTTGGAAAAATGGCAAATAAGGCATTTACAGTAAGCGAAAAACTGTATACAGTATGCGGTAAAATCCGTTCTTGCTACGCCGCCGATTGCATATTGCGCCTGTTGTTCTGTATAGAAAACGGATTGTATTGTTATGCAAATCCATAATTAGACAATCAAAGTAAGTGAAATTATCTGAATATAAGGTAAAGTGAATATTTCCTCTGTGTTATGTAGGTTATTACTCTCGCCTTTTTGCGGCATGATGGGTCGACTTATAGAACGAATATGCTGTTTTTTGCGCGTGTGAACGCTTTCAAGTAAAAGCGTTTTGGATATTCGTTGGATCGTAACATTTAACACAAGAGGTGATGTATGAAGAGGTTTATTTATCTCGTAATTCTCTGTTTTGCGGTTTCCACGGTCTTTTCGATCGGGGCGTTGAATGTGGCGAGCGCTGAACCCATTAAACTCACCTACAGCAATTTTTTCCCCCCCACCCATGTTATGAGTAAATTAGCCGACGCTTGGTGCAAGGAAGTCGAAAAACGCACCAACGGCCAGGTGGTGGTCGAATATTTCCCCGGCCAGACACTCACCAAGGCCGCGCAGTGTTATGACGGTGTGGTAAACGGCCTGTCCGACGTCGGACTTTCGGTTCTCGGTTATACCAGAGGACGATTTCCGGTGCTTGCGGCGGTGGACCTGCCGCTTGGCTATCCCAGCGGAGTAGTCGCCACCCAGGTAGTCAACGCGGTTTACGAGAAATTTAAACCCAAGGAGTTCGATGACACGCAGGTTATGTATCTACACGCCCATGGTCCGGGATTGCTCAACACCAGAAGCGTGCCGGTGCGTAAGCTGGATGAACTGAAGGGACTGAAAATCAGATCCCACGGAACCAGCGCGAAAGTAGTGCAGGCGTTGGGCGGCACGCCGGTAGCCATGCCCATGCCGGAAACCTACCAGGCGCTGCAAAAGGGAGTCGTGGACGGCGCGATGTATCCCCTCGAAGCCAACAAGGGTTGGAAACTCGCCGAAGTTATTAAATACACCACAGGCAATTATTCCAGCGCCTATACCACCAGCTTTTTCGTGGTCATGAACAAGGATAAATGGAACTCCATTCCCGATGACTCCAAGAAAGTTATCATGGAAATCAACAAGGAATGGATCGAAAAAACCGGTAAGGCCTGGGATGAAATTGACGCAGAAGGTCTGAAATTTTTAGAGAAAAACGGCGGTGAATTGCTGAAACAGGACGCCAAGGAGTCAGCGCTCTGGAAAGAAAAAGTCAAACCGGTCATCAACGAATATGTTGAGGAATGCAAGAAAAAGGGAATCGATAACGGCCAGGAGATAGTCGATTACGCGACAAGCGTTCTGCAGAAAGCTTCAAAATAATAGTCCCCTACTGAAACGCTATCACAGGCGCCGGGTAGAATGATCCGGCGCCTGTGTCGCAAAAGGTTACAGGAATACCCCCATGGACTTACTCGATCGGCTCCTCGAAAGGTTTGTCTCTATCTTCAGAATTTTGGGAGCGGCTTCATTAACCGGTATGATGCTGATGACCTGTCTGGACGTGATCCTCCGCGGCATGGGATCGCCAATCCTCGGCGCTGTGGAAATAGTGGGATTTATGGCCACTATTGTTTTGGCCTGCGCCCTGGCGCCAACTCAACGGGAGGAAGGACACATTGGCGTGGACCTGCTGGTCCGGCTTTTCCCGGAGCGTGTTCAATATTGGATCCAAGTTGTGACCAGTCTGCTGGGAACGGGGCTGTTTGTCATTGTCGGCTGGCAGACATGGGAGTATGCGGACACCATGAGGAAAAGCGGCGAAGTATCCATGACGTTGGAATTTCCCAACTGGATATTCATATTTTGGGTTTCCATTTCTTTCTTCGCGCTGGCGCTGGTGTTGTTGTTTGATTCCCTGAAGGCTTTCAGAAAGGCGGTTCGACCATGAATCCTGCGCTCATCGGGGTAATCGGCACCGCTCTCATGGTTCTGTTTTTTTTCACTCGTATGCCGGTGGCGTATGTAATGGCCATGGTGGGATTTGTCGGTTTCAGCTATTTGAGGACCGGAGCGGCCGGGCTCAATCTCCTGTCACGGGACATCTATGACGTCTTCTCCTCCTATGGCCTTACGATCATACCGCTTTTCGTGCTTATGGGACAGTTCGCTTTTAACGCGGGTATAAGCGGACGGCTCTACGATACCGCCTATAAGTTTTTCGGTTTTGTGCGGGGCGGCCTCGCCATGGCCACGGTATGCGCGTGCACGGCGTTTGGCGCGGTATGCGGTTCAAGCCCGGCTACCGCGGCCACCATGGCTACGGTTGGGCTCCCGGAGATGAAACGTTACGGATACGCCGACGAACTGTCCTGCGGTTCGGTGGCTTCCGGCGGCGGCTTGGGGATGCTGATGCCTCCCAGCGTGGTGCTCATTGTCTACGGGATTCTGACCGAACAGTCCATCGGCGCCCTGTTTGTGGCGGGAATCCTGCCGGCCGTGTTTATTACCATCTGTTTCATTCTCGCCATTTGGGTGTATTGCTGGATATTCCCCAACCAAGGCCCGAAAGGTGAGGTGTTCACCTTTTCACAGAAGTTGCGGTCGCTCAGATACACCGGCGAAACCTTGCTGGTGTTCCTCATGGTTATGGGAGGGTTGTTTTCGGGCATGTTTACTCCGACCGAGGCGGGCGCGGTCGGGTCCTTTGTGATGCTCATGGTGGCCATGGCCAGGCGTCAGCTGTCCTGGGGCGGTTTTGTGAAATCACTCTATGAGACGCTCAGAACCTCGTGCATGATACTTATGCTTATTGCCGGCGCTGTTGTGTTCGGTCACTTTCTTGCCCTGACGCGCATTCCTTTCAACATCGCCACCTGGGTGGCGAATCTGCATATGCCCCCCTACGCGGTGGTGGGCATGATCGTGCTGGTCTATCTGATTGGGGGTTGTTTTATCGACGCCATGGCCTTGATCATGCTGACCATACCGATATTTTACCCCATTGTGCTCGATCTTGGTTACGATCCCATATGGTTCGGCATCATTATCGTGCTCGTCACGCAAATGGGGGTTATTACTCCTCCGGTGGGCATCAATGTGTATGTGGTGAATGGTATCGCGAAAGATGTGCCGCTGGAGAGAATCTTCATCGGAGTGTTGCCGTTTCTGATAGCGTTGGTGGTGGGAACAGGGGTCCTCGTTTTCGTTCCCCAGATAATACTGATTCTTCCAAGCCTCATGTATTGATCGGGGAAAGCTCTTTATATCGGAGCGCCGCGGATGGCTTCAATTTCTGGTTTTGAACGCAAACACGGCAAGACCGGTGATAATGGAGACAATCGTCCACTGGAAGGTAAGGCCCGACATGTCGATGTGCGTGTAGGTTATGTTTTCTCCCGCAACCGTGGGCGGACTCAGAAACCATCCGAATCTGGGCGGCATTTCAGGCGCCTGCATGTCAATCCAGGGAGGAAACATCCCCATGATGATGACGATGGCGATACCTGCGATCAAAACGTAGCGTTGCCTTTTGTTCAGGCGCTTCACGGATACCTCTTCCGGAGAAGTAATGCGAAATTAAAGTAATAAATAACTTGGGGCTCAGAGAGTGGCTTTCCCGCCATGCTCACATGACCCGGATATTCGAGACGTTTCAGGGTCGATCTTCAAACGCGCCACCTCATCTTTACCGTATCTACTCACATAAAGGAACAGATATTCCCGAACCCGCGCGTGATACCAGAACGGGTTCTGGTAGACGTTTTCCCGCATGCGCTTCCGGGTGAGTTCATAGAACGGCTGAAACTCGGACGGGGGCATACCTTTGTCCGTCTCGTAACGGAGTGTGTTTGAGAAGACATTCCCGTGAGTTTCTATGGAGGTGATGGAATATTCGTCCGGATGATTAAAGATGTAGGAATGATCCAAAAGGACGAATTGATAGAGTATGGAAGAGTGAATTATGTCCTTGTGGTCGGTAAGAAAATCGACCGTGGCCTGGGCTTCCTCACGGGTTTCGGTTGGAAAACCGAGAATAATGCAGCCATGATTCCAGATACCGGCGTCGGACGCGTCTTTCAGGACTTGTAAAGTGTCCGGTATCCTGGTCCCCTTGTTCATCAATTTCAGGATACGTTCATGCCCCGTTTCCAGACCCCACCTGACCAGCCGTACCCCTGCCTGATGCAGCAACCGCAACCGTTCCTTGGAAAAGGTATGCACCGGTTTGAGCCATAACGAAATCCTGATATCCAGTCCCCGGTTTATGATCTCGCGGGACAACTCTTCGAGATAGCGGGGGGTAAGGCAGTCATCGTTCACGGTAAAATGGTTTGCGCCGTATCTGGTCTGAATCTCAACCATTTGTTCCGCGACCTTGACGGGAGGGATGGTGGAGAAGCCGGTGAGGTAATAACGCGCGCAGAAACTGCACTTGCCCCAGTAACAGCCTTCTGAAACACGAAGGGGTATGAGCGGCGTAGGGGAAAGATATTCGGATAGAGGAAGATCACTGAAGTCGGGTGTCGGCAGCAGGCTCAGGGGCTCCCGGGGGCATGTTGGATTCTCCAGAAGCGTCTCGCCTCGGGAATAGACGAGATTGGAAACCCGGGAAAAATCCGAACCGTTTAGAAGCGCTTGGATGAGTTCTTCCAGCGGACGCTCCCCGTTGTCCATGATCAGACTGTCGCAAAATTTATGGACATACTCGGGATACTTGGTAAAGGCCTCTTTCAGCCTGATCAGATGTTTTCCGCCTAGTGTGACGTGGATATGGGGATGACGTTTCTTTATCCATCTGGCCAGGGTCAGCGCTCCCACCAGTTGCTGGGCGGTGGAAACGGAAATCCCCACCAGGCGGGTGTCATCCTGGATACGCGCGGAAGCGGCCTTTTCGTAAAAGGGCAAAAACAGATTATTGGTTTGGTCATCGCAATGGTCGACCATGGCGGGAAAACTGTCGATCTGGTGGAAATACTTGTTGAAAGTCATCCTCAGCGGCCAATGGGCAAGGGAAACCATGCGCAGAATTCCGTAGACGTCCCGCTGCGCCCGGACCAACGTATCCGGGTCGAAAAAACTTTCCTCGGATCGAAACAGGTCCAGAAGGGCCTGAGGATCTTGTATCGCCCTCGCCAGGCCGCTTGCGCCGTTATTCAAGTCGTTTATAAGTAACAGAGCGTCCTTCGGCAGGGTCTTTTCGTGTTCGTCCGCCAAACCGATTAAGCGGGATTTCAGCCGCTTAAGTGTCTCCGGGGTGAAGAGGTGGGACGTCAGGAAGTCGAGACTTGCGTCCCATTGCGAAGCCTCATATCCCTTTTCCTTGAGATATCCCATGAGGACCGGGAGCGCGAGATAGGGCGTCGCCGGGGTCCACACCGGCGGAAAGATGAGTAGGGTATGAAATCTGGTATGTGAAGTCATGTCCTTTTTCTATTATTGTCAGGCGGCTATGCGACGCCGCTCGTGCGCCTCGCCTCTAAAAGCTTTCGGCTGGCGCGGATTTTAAGCCGTTTGTTGAAACGGCGCCCCCCCATGACGGTAAAGTTGGTATAATATGCTCAATGCTGGATTCATTGCAACCATACTTTCATGTTTCAGTGTCGCCGTTTCATCGGCGGCCGCTTCTCGCATCGTTCGGAACAACGTTCACCCGCGGTTTGCGCCGACACGTTGCGGTTTGGAAAGATGGAAGAGGCGAGGGAGCGGGGCGCTACGGCGTACGATCTCTCAAGAGAAGCAAAAACCGGTAACTCATCAGGAGGCGGGCAATGAGTATGATGCAGGAGTTTAAAGCGTTTGCGATGAGGGGCAATGTCGTAGACATGGCGGTAGGCATTATTATCGGAGCGGCTTTTGGAAAAATAGTGTCGTCAGTGGTCGCAGACGTTATTATGCCGCCCATAGGACTGCTCCTCGGCGGCGTCGATTTTTCCAATCTGGCGATCACGCTAAAAGCGGCGACGCAGGACGCCAAGGCGGTTACGCTGAATTATGGCGTGTTTATCCAAACCGTAATTGACTTCGTCATCATCGCTTTTGCTATTTTCATGCTCGTTAAAGGAATGAACGCCTTGAAGAAAAAAGAGGAAGCCGCGCCGCCGCCTGCGCCCTCCAAGGAGGAGACGCTCCTGACCGAAATCAGGGACATCCTCAAGCAAAGGTGATTTCATTAGCGAATAGGGGAGGCCGCTTTTCCGGCCTCCTTATCGTTGCTTGAGCTTCAGGGCCTTGGAGGCAGTCCGAAAGGCGACCAGCTTTCGTCGGGGGCGCGCCGCCAGCCTTTGCGAAAAAAAGTATCGCAGGCGCCTCAAACGGGGCCCGTCGTACACTTCCGCGCCGCGTCGCGCGTAGCCAATTCTTTTTTTCTCCCCACAGATATCAGCAGTAAAAATCTGACCGCCCGTTCCTGCCTTTAGGGCCGAAAATCCGTTGAGCCGTAATAAAGGCTCCTTCTCATTATTTGTGCTTGTGTTTTGGTTTATGAGTAATAACATCTCTTTTTTAACGATATTCGAATATTTTTAAGATGATTCGACAAAAATAATTTCCAAACGGTATTGACATCCTCCATACAATCTGGGAATTTTACCGTTATTGTTGGCGCCACTGATAGCAAACAGGTTTGAAACCGGAATTATCTTTGCGGAGGGAAAATGGCGAAGTTGAAAGCGTTCGTTCTAATGCTCGTGATGGTATTCGTTTCCCCCATGACTCTCGCCGGGAATCTCGATCCGCCAGGAGAACCGTCGGCCGGAAGCGGAATGCCGACACTCCAGGATATCTACGACTATCTCAGTTCGGGAATAGCTCCGGTCATCCCAGGAAGCTTCAGGGAGCCTACGGCGGGGCCCGGTCCCACGATGAAGACAACCAAAGAGATCTATGACCACATCAAGGCGGAGTTCGATCAATGCGACGCGCAAGCGCCTGAGGTTATTTCGGGGAAAAAGTTCTTCAGTACCGCGTCCGGTAGTTGGGGAGCGCAGACCGGCGTCATGCCCAACCGGGGAGCCGTGAGTTATACCCCCACCACCACGAACCAAGCAATCGCCGAAGGATATCATAATGGTTCCGGTATCGTGGAAGGAGACGCGGATCTTGTCGCGGGGAACATCAGGACAGGCGCCGAGATCTTCGGCGTAGTGGGGACGTACCTCTCGAGCGGGGTCGCCAGGACCGGGCAAACCATCGCTTATCGGGCGGGCGACGATGGAAACCTGCGGAAAGGTGTGGTCTGGCCCAGTCCGCGCTTTACGGAAAATATCGGAAGCGAAGCCGATACGGTTACCGACAACCTGACAGGACTTATGTGGGCCAAGGACGCCAACGCGGACGGTCTTGTGGATTGGTTTGCCGCGATCGACTATTGCAATAATCTGAATCTCGGAGGACATGACGACTGGCGCCTTCCCAATATAAAAGAACTTTACAGCCTGCTGGATTTCGGGCAAAACGATCCCGCTTTGCCTAGCGGCCACCCCTTTATGAACGTACAAATCCTGACGCCTTACTGGACGAGCACGACAAAACATAGCAACTCAGCCCATGCGTGGCACGTTTCCATAAGCGGCGGGCATGTGGACAGTGTGGGCAAAAACCTTGCCCTTTATCACCTGTGGCCTGTTCGCGGCGGGCAGTAGACGCTTTAACGGCTCGCGTTCAGGCGCCGGCCGGTCCATGGGCGCCGTTTGATTGCCACTCAAGAACTTGAACAGGAACAGCCAAGGGATGACAATGAAAATCGCTAACCCTTTTTTCGGATTATTTGTATTCTGCGCGCTCTTGCACGGGCTGTGCGGGCCTGAAACCGTAGCGGCTGGCGAAGGAAATATAGACAATTCGGAGAAATACGCGTGGTCGGAAAACGCCGGATGGGAGAACTTCAGACCGACCAATGGCGGAGTCACAGTCAGAAGCCAGTACTTGTCCGGCTATGCCTGGGCCGAGAATCTGGGTTGGGTAAAACTCGGTTCCGGGGCGGGTCCGTACCAAAACACCACCACCGACAACTGGGGAGTGAACCGAAACCCGGCGACGGGCGCCCTTTCGGGTTACGCCTGGAGTGAACTGGCCGGGTGGATAAACTTTAACCCGACCTACAGCCACGTGATCATCGATCCCGCCACCGGCTCCTTTGACGGCTACGCATGGTCGGAGAACGCAGGGTGGATCCATCTCAATGGGGCGGCTCCCGCCTATAATGTGGCGGTCGCCCGACCCGCCTCCATTTCCTTCTCGCCTCCCGCCGGGACCACGGGCGCCCTCATTACGATTACAGGCGGCAATCTGTTGGAGGCCTCTTCGGTGACGTTTGGGGGAACGGAAGCGGCGGAGTTTACCGTGCATTCCGCCGGCAGTATAACGGCGACCATAGGAGCCGGCTCCTCCGGCAAGGTGGCCGTAACAACTCCGGGTGGGTCGGCCGAGAGCGCCGCCGATTTCATCTATACCGCAGCGCCCGTGGTCACAACCATGGCCGTGTCCGATATAACCACAAAAAGCGCGTCCTGTGGGGGGACCATAGTTTCCGACGGCGGAACCCCGGTGACCGCCAGGGGGGTCTGCTGGAGCGAGTCGCTCGATCCGACCATTGCGGATAGCCATACCGCGGACGGGTCGGGAATCGGGACGTTTGTAAGCTCGATCACCGGATTGACGCCAAGCCGCGTCTATCATGTGAGAGCCTACGCCACGAACAGCGATGGTACCGCTTACGGCGCTGATGTAAGCTTTTCCACAATTGACGCTGTGATCCCAACCTTGACCGGATGGGGCATGATTGCGCTTTCAGTGCTTGTTCTGAGCGCGGCGGTTTGGCTGACGCGGCGTCGCCGTGTGGGAACGCCAGAGTCCGGCGCGTGCCGTCTCTGAGCGTGAATTGACTGGGAAACGTATGAAGTATGGCATGGGAAATTATCCGGTTCATTCCATCGAGGATGAGGCGCGGCGGATCAAGGAATTCGGATTCGATTATCTGGAGCTGAATACGGACGCCCCGCAGTCAAACGTTGAAACAATAGCCGCGGGCAAGGATGTCCTTCTGGCGGCCCTCACAACCCACGGGTTGGAACTCCCGGTGATTCATTTGCCCACGTTCGTCTTTGTCGCCCATCTTGAAGCGCCCATCAGGCGGGCTTCCTTGGAAATTACCTTGTCGGCGTTGCGCCTGGCCGAGGATTTAGGCGTTACCAAGGCCGTGCTGCATCCCGCTTACTTCACCGGTCTGGGGAAGGCGGTCGAGGACCTGTCCCGGCGGTTGGCGGAGGAAAGTCTCGACGACATCGTTTCGGAAGCGGAGCGACGTGGGGTAACGATTTGCCTGGAGAACATGTTCCCGCAAACCGGTTATCTGGTGGAGGCGGCGGATTTCGAGCCCGCGCTCCGCAAATACCGCAATCTCATGCTCACGCTGGATATCGGTCACGCCAATATAAACGCGAGCAAAAACAGGTCTTTTGAATTTATAGACCGGTTTGCGGACAGAATCGGTCATGTGCATGTGAGTGATAACAACGGCAGAAGGGATGAGCATCTGCCGTGGGGAAAAGGAAACGCGCCCCTCGCTCGCGTGGTGAAAGCGCTTAAAGCCGCCGGGTATGAAGGAACCATGACGCTGGAGATGTTTACGGAAGATAAATATGAACTGCGGACGAGCCTGCGGAAAGCGCGGGAGTCATGGGACGCTTCCTGAAGAACGGTCCGGGTTCGCGAGGTATGCCGGGCACCGGCGCCTTCCACGGCTTGCTCTGTTGACTATGTGTCCACTGTCGCCTAAACCAGATAACACTCCTCACGCGCGGCGTCCACATCGATAGCCAAACCCATTTCCTGGGCTTTTTCCTTACAGCGGGACACGATTCCATCCATGATGTCGTCGGTATGGCCATGATCGTGGTGAGTGAGAAGCAGCCGCGGCGCCCCGGCTTCCCGGGCGAGCTCCAGAACGGACAAGTAATCCGAATGACCCCACCAACGCCTGTCAGGTATCTGCTCGGGAGTATATTGCGAGTCATGAATGAGCAAATCGGCGTCCCGGCAGAACCGTCCGTAGTCTAAAGGCTTACGGCCCTTCCAGCCTTCGGGCGTCAGTTCGTTGTCGGTCAGGAACACCAGCGTCTTGCCGTCCGCGGTGAATTTGAATCCCAACCCGCCATGAGGGTGCTGAAGGCTGATACTTTCCACCTTGATTGAGCCGATTTCAATGGGCTCGAATTCGACTTTACGCTGAAACTCCATTCTCGACTGGAGATCCGCGAAATGAACCGGGAAAAAACCGTCGCGCATATCCGTCTCGAAGATTCTTCTCAACCCCATGGGGGCCCGTTCGTATCCGTCAATAACGAGGCGTGTAGAGGGGTTATAAATGGGGGCGAAAAATGGAAAGCCGAGGATATGATCCCAATGGATGTGGGTAATCAAGAGCAGGGCCTCCAACGGTTTTTCCTGTTTCATATATTTTTCGCCCAACGTTCGAATACCCGTGCCGGCGTCAATGATGATGGTCGCGCCGTCCTCGGCCTGAACTTCGGCGCAGGTGGTATTGCCGCCGTATTTTACGGTATCTTTTCCCGCCACGGCGATCGAACCGCGGGTACCCCATATATGTATGCGCATAATACTCCTTGCTCGCAGCCTGAATAATTTTAATACACGGCGCGCTCAGGTAATGCCGGCCCGCCGCCTGAGCTCCAGGCGCTGCAGCTCAAGAATGGTCTTCTCCAGAAACGCGTCCTCTCGGGGACCCGGCGCCAGGAATTTAAGACCCATTCTCCACTGATCGCTCAGCGCGCTGTGTCTTCTTTTCCATATCACGGTAGAGAGCAGCGTAACAACGAATCCGTCCCAGCGTATGAGACGCACAAGGAAATCTTCATCCAGGTTGACGTTTTGTCCGAACTCTTCAGAGCATGCTATTTGCAATCCCCGTACCGATATGTTGATGACGTTCAGCCTGACCGAGCTTATTGGCGGCAAATCCGCTTCCTTGGCCAGCGCAGTGATATTGTGGTCGAGAAAAGGTTGTATCCTGACAAACGATCGGACGCTCTTCTCACTGATGGCTTCAGGATAGGATACGACAAGACAGCGGACAGCGTCGCCGTTGCGCAGCATGAATCTGCCTTCCGTTTCCAGCGCCTCGGATACGAAACCAAAACGGACCGGCCGGTGAAAAAGATCAGGCCGGTCCTCCGGACCGACTATAAAAGTCACCTGAATGGGTTTTTTTATATCCTTTTCTCCGAATCGCGGATCGGTTTGCGCAAGCGTCAGGGTTGCCTTGGAAGGGGAGATATCAAAGATAGTGCTCGATCGAATATCCAATAGTTCTTTGGAATGGTCTATGCCGGCGATAATCTCGACATGACGACCTGGCTTCAGTTCCTGGATAAGATGATTTGCCGATTCTGATTTCATACAGGCCAGAAATCACCAGATAGTAGCAAAGTTCCGGGTATGATCGTATACATTTTTTGACAACGCGCAATTTATAAAGCTTTACTATCTTATACTTAAATCGGCAAGTAAAGATATGATTCTTTTTGAATTTCGCGGTCGACAGCCCTTGAAAATATAAATCTATTCGAATATGCGGCGTTCGGAGGGAAAATACGTAGAAATCAGACGGCTGCGGTTAAAGGCAATTTAATGCGGAACCTGCTGCCCACGCCTCGTTCGCTGTTCATTTCCACCCCTCCGGAGTGTTCGCTGATAACGAAATGAACAAAGGTAAGCCCCATTCCCGCTCCATGCGTTTTGGTGGAGTAAAAAGGGTCAAAGATATGGTTCATTTCCTTGCGCGACATTCCCTTTCCCGAATCCATAACATCGATAAAAGCCTCGGAGTCGCGCCTGCTGGTGACGAGGGTAATGTGAACCATGGTGGCGGTGGCGGACTCGAAAGCGTTTGACAGAAGGTGAATGATACAGCGTCTGAGCAGATCCGGGTCCACTCGGCATATGAGCGGTTCATTGGAAAATCGCTCGATAAAACGTACCTGATGTTCCGGCCGGCAGTGCGCTTTAAAATCCTCCAGGGCCTTGGCTGCGACGGAATTTATGTCTTCATTCCTGAAGGCGATCTGTTTTATGAGGAAAAAACGTTTGTATTCGTTGACGATACGTTCGAGGCGGGATGTTTCCTCGAGGATCATGGCGCTCCATGCGCGTTTCGGGTCGTCCTGCGGCATTGACCTCATCATGCGCTGGGTCAGCCCCCCTATGACGGTGACCGGATTGCGGATGGAATGGCCGATACTCATGGCGATCTCCGCAAGAGAGCTCAGTTTTTCGGACCTGATGAGCTCGCCTTGCGCCTTCCTCAATTCGCCTCGCGTAGCCTCGAGGCTTTTCTGTACTCGGTTGTAGGTCAATGATTTTTCTATGGAAAGGGCGGCAAGGACGGAAAGTGTGCAAAACACCTCAGATTCGAGCGCGTTTGGTTCGAAATCTACCCCATAAACGCACGACACGCCGATGATTTCCTTCTTGATCGTGAGCGGCGAACAAAACACCTGCCCAAGCTTTAAGCGTTCATTCGGTTCGAGCCGGTCCCATTCCGACTCTTCGATGAATTCCGCCATTACCAGTCGCTGGCCCGTAGCGGCCGGGCATTCTGTCAACTTGCTGACGTCGGCGATGGCCCTGAGATCCAAGGAAAGAGGGAATGAGCCGTACGTGGCTATGGTATGAAATTTTCGACGCTTGGAATCGAGGAGAAGGATCGAGGCGTATGGAACATCGAGCGCTGAAACCGTCAGATGCAGGATGGCTTGTAGTAATTTGTCCACATCTTCTTCATATTCGGCTATCATCTGAGTGACGGATTGAAAGGCGCGTAAGATTTCAATAAGTTGTTGGGGGGAACGATCCATCGCAAGCCTTTTCCTGGAAGGGCGAGAACGCCTAAACGTTGACGATTAACCAGATCATAGTAGCATAAATATCGGCGGACGCCTAGAAAATGGCTTGTCAAGCGTACTTTCGTAAGGTTAGAGTTCCGTTTGTTTGAATTTGCGCCAACTGCGCATGTAAGAACAGTACTCTATAGGTCGATAAAGGGAATCCGGTATGTCCAAAGAGATGAGCAAGGAAGAGTTAAAAGAACTCAGGGAACAGTTGTTTCACACTCCCAAATTGGTTTGGGACGAGATTTCGGATGATGATAAGAAGGAGGCCTTTCAGCTCGGAGAGCGCTATAAGGCGTTCCTTACCAACGCCAAAACCGAGCGCCAGGCTGTGTTGGAGATAATTTCATTCGCTCGGTCGAAAGGGTTTGTTGATCTGAAGGACGCGAAGCAACGCGACCGCAAGATCTACGCCGTCAATAAGGGGAAAGGGATAATTCTCGCGATTAAGGGAGACGATGAATTCCGGGATGGTTTGAGAATTGTCGGCAGTCACGTGGACTGTCCACGCCTCGACCTGAAACAGAATCCGCTCTACGAGGACCTGAACATCGCTTTTTTAAAGACCCATTATTACGGGGGAATAAAAAAATACCAATGGGTCGCCAGGCCGCTTGCCTTGCACGGCAGAGTCATTCTCAAGGACGGCCGAAGTGTGGACATTCGAATTGGTGAAGATCCGGAAGATCCCGTATTTCTGGTAAACGACCTCCTGCCGCACCTGGCGCGGAAGGTTCAGAATGAAAAGAAAGCGCCCGATATCGTGACCGGAGAAAAGCTGAACGTCATGGTCGGCGGACTTCCCTTTCCGGCCAAGGAAGGAGAGGAACGCTTCAAGATGGCCGTGCTTACCTATCTGCGGGATACGTATGGCGCTACCGAATCCGATTTGCTGACCGCCGAGCTTGAAGTGGTTCCCGCCGGTCCCGCGCGCGATGTCGGTTTCGACAGGAGCATGGTCGGCAGTTATGGGCAGGACGACCGGAATAGCGCGTTCGCGTCCATGGCGGCGATCGGCGACGTAAGCACGCCCCGGAAAACCTGCCTGGCCCTGTTTATGGACAAAGAAGAAATAGGAAGCGAAGGCGCCACTGGCGCAAAAAGCCGTTTCCTGGAAACGGTTATATCGGATCTTCTGGTGTTATACGGACAGGAACCGCGACAGGCGGAATTACGCAAAGCGCTTTTTAATTCCCGGGCCCTTTCAGCCGACGTGAACGCAGCCATGGACCCTGACTGGAGCGAGGTTTACGAAAAACGCAACGCGAGCCAGTTGGGGTTCGGAGTTTGCCTGACCAAGTTTACGGGTTCCTTGGGCAAGGTTGGCGCCAGTGACGCCAACGCGGAATATCTGGCCTGGTTCAGACGGGTGATGGATAAGGCGGGCGTGATCTGGCACACCGGGGAAATCGGCAAGGTCGATGAAGGAGGCGGCGGCACAATCGCAAAATTCCTGGCTGAATATGGAATGGAAATTGTGGATGTCGGAGCTCCGGTCCTATCCATGCATTCGCCTTTCGAGGTTTCCCATAAGGCCGATTTGCTCATGACCTACCGCTGTTTCAAGGCTTTCTTCGAATCCAATGAAGAGTAGCGAATCATAGCCTTTTTGGGGATGCGCTCAATCAATACAGTAAGTTACGTTCCCCTTGATTTTGGACGGCCGCTTCTTGAAAAAGCGGCCGTCTGTATTTAAGCCGCAACGCTCGACCTGAGCCCTCCTCGTTGCTTTCCAACAGAGCCTGTCAGCCCGCCGCCTATGGCGCCTTGAGCGGATGGCGCTGGAAAACTCCCTTTTACGCACTAAAGAAATGAAACTTTTCAAGGTTTGCTCGTAGCGTCCCACAGGCCGGCGGCAAATGTTAGTTTAATGTTAGGAAATGGTTGTCTAATGATGAGAAATACGTTAAGTAGACCCTGGCTTGATTTTACCGCACTAGATTTTTCGCCCTGATAAAGAGAGTTGGGCGAGTTCGGCGTTAATCCATGAAATTAATGATTTTTCAGTTTCTCGGGGGGCTGGGCCTTTTCCTGTTCGGCATGAAGACCATGAGCGATGGGCTTCAGAAGATGGCGGGCAAACGGCTGAGGCGCATCCTCGAACTGCTTTCCTCCAATAGAATCGTCGCGTCCTTTGTAGGTCTTTCCATCACCGCTATCATTCAGAGTTCAAGCGCCACCTCGGTTATGGTGATCGGTTTCGCCAACGCCGGGTTGATGACCCTGAGCCAGTCGATCGGCATTATTCTAGGCGCCAATGTGGGGACGACCGTAACCGCTCAGCTCATCGCATTTAAGATATCCGACTACGCCCTTCCCGCGCTCGCCACCGGTGTGGCGCTGAAGTTTTTCTCAAAGAAACCCCGGACCCGCCAATTCGGCGAAGTCATACTGGGCTTCGGGTTGCTGTTTTACGGCCTCACCATTATGAAAGACGGCATCGGGCCGCTCAAGAAAACTCCTGAGTTTGTCTCCTTTTTCACCATGTTCGACGCGAGTACCATTACCGGCATTCTTCTCTGCGTGGGCTTGGGCACACTCCTTACCATGATTGTACAAAGTTCGAGCGCGACGGTGGGAATATGCATGGCGCTCGCCGGCCAGGGGCTGATGGACTTTCAGAGTTCGGTGGCCTTTATTCTCGGAGACAATATTGGAACCACCATCACGGCGCAACTGGCCACCATCGGCGCCAACTTCAATTCCCGGCGCGTGGCGTGGGCGCACACGCTGTTCAATGTCATCGGCGTGTTGTACGTGATACCCTTGTTCCCATTCTTTATTAAGGGGGTGGGCGAATTTACCGCGCATGTCATGGGAACGGGCGCCCCCGATTTAGTGGTTGAGGGGACAAGGCCAAACATCGCCCGGTATATCGCCAACGCGCATACGCTTTTCAATATCTTCAACGCGCTGGTTTTCCTGGCGATCATGCCCATTTTTACCAGAGTAGTCAGTTTTCTGGTACCCGACAGGACGGAGAAGGAACGCCGCTACATCTCTTCCCTGGACTTCAATTATGCCGATATACCGGCGTTGGCTTTGGAACAGGCGCGCGAAGAGATCTTCGCCATGGGCCTGCTGGCGCAGACCACCTATTTCGATGTCACCAATTGCGTGCATAGTATGGACTCGCAGAAACTTGAGGAATGGAAGGAACGGGAGGAGACGCTTAACCGGCTCCAGCGCGAGATTGTGGAATTTTTAATTCAGGTGAGTCAGGGATCGATCAGCGTGGAACAGGGCAAGGAAATCTCTTCACTCATGCGCATGACCAACAATTTCGAAAGAATAGGGGACTCGGTTGAAAATATCGCTGAACTGATTGAAGAGATGATGGAAAATGACCTGCGTCTGTCCGATGACGGATTGAAGGATTTTGAAACCATACGAAGAAAAGTCGGTGAGATGATACGGTTTGTAACCGACGCCATTAACACGCCTCCTCCCGAGCTTATGCGCAAGGCGAATAAATTCGAGAACACCATCAATTTTATGCGCGAGGAAATGCGCGGAAACTACCTCGTCAGGCTCCGGTCGGGAGTATGCGCGCTCGATCCGGGTCTGGTATTCACCGATATGTTAGCCCATTTTGAGAAGATAGGAGACTATTCCTTTAACATCGCCCAAGCTATCGCCGGGGAAAAATAGCGCTATACCTGCCCTTCGCCTTTTTTTCTGCAAAAATCATCCCCCTACCAGCATTGTCTTGACCGTATCCGTTTATTGCTTATATGCTTTAGTGAAGCTTCGGTGTGCGGGCGGCGCCATTCGAGCCGAACGATACAAACCGCAAAGAGTAGCCCTGAAAGCGCGGAGGCCGTAAGCAACCCATACCCGGTTAAGGTCCGGGTGAAAGCGGAACCATGTCTCGTCGATTCCATCTGATCTGGAAAATATATCCCACCTATGTGTTGGCGGCGCTGATTCCCATTGTTGCGGTGGTGTGGATAGCGGCTCATTCCTTTCAGCATCTTTATATCGACTCCCTGGTAAGGGATTTGGAAGAACAGACCAAACTGGTGGGAGAACACGTGCTCCTGCGTTCGGATGATTGGCCGCATGAGACGAAACCCTTGCAGGGTTTTATCAAACACCTGGGAGTGGAGAATGAAGTCCGTTATACGATAATCCTGCCCACCGGCCTGGTTATTTCGGATTCGGAAAAAGAGCCGGGAGAAATGGACAACCACGCTCACCGCCCGGAGATCTCCGAGGCCTTGAAGGGGCAGGTGGGTGTCGCGGTACGGCATAGCGACACGCTTAATAAAAACATGATGTATGTGGCCACGCCCTTGTATGACAAAGATCAAATCGCTCTGGCCATTCGGGCTTCGGTGCCGATTGTTACCGTGGAGAGCGTGCTGAGAACCCTGAATCGTAAGATCGCCGTGACAGCGATGTTGGTGGCCCTGGTTGTGGGTGTTCTCGGATTTCTGGCCGCCAAGATTATCAGCAGGCCGCTGGTTGTCCTGCGGCGCAGCGCGGAAGTTTTCGCCAAGGGGGATTTTGAAAAGAAGATACTCGTTGACGGGCCTGTGGAGATCGAAGGGCTGTCCGACGCCATGAACGCCATGGCGGAACAGCTTGATGACCGTATAAAAACCGTTATCAGGGAACGAAACGAGATTGAGGCGATTCTCACCGGAATGGTCGAGGGGGTTGTGGCTTTTGACACAAACCGGTCGATCATCAGAATGAACGGCTCCGCGGCCGCGTTCTTCGGAGTTCCTCTGTCCAAGGCGCGGGGCGCCAAATTACAGGAGCTGATTGACAACAAAGACCTTAGCCGCCTCGTGGATGAGACGCTCGCAAAAGGCGCGACCACCCAGCAAAGCGTCAGGATCGGCAAGGAGGAACGAATTCTCGAGGCCCATGGAACGCCGCTTTTGAGCGCGGCGAGAAAGATCATAGGCGCTGTTATTGTTGTCAACGATGTCACGAAAATAAGACGGCTGGAAACCATACGGCGCGATTTTGTTTCTCAAGTCTCCAGCGAAATAAGGACTCCCATTGGAGATGTGAAGGCGCTCGTGAATGAAATCTCTTCCGATTTGACCGAGTACGATCCCGAAGAAGCCTATAAAGTGTTGGGTGTGGTCGAAAGCCGGGTTAATCAGTTAAATGCGACGGTCTCCGACCTGTTGACGCTCTCACAGGTCGAACGGGTGGCGGAGACCGGAGAGCTGAAATTGCGGTCGGAGAACATTTGTGATGTGCTGGATAAAGCCGTAACGCTTTGTGACGAAAAACTGGTAAAGCGATCCGCGCAGGTGGAAGTGGATTGCGATCGTAAACTCTCTGCCAACGTGGACGCCCGGAATCTCGCCGTGGCGGTGTCCAATCTTATCGACAACGCGCTTGAAGCCACCGAACCGGGAAGCGTCATAAAGGTGAGCGCGCGGCAGGCGGGAGAAAAGGTAACCATCGCCGTTGAGGATCACGGCAAGGGCATCGAGCCCGAGCACCGGGACAAGATTTTTGAACGCTTCTACCGTATTGAGTCCTTCGAGAGCCTGGAATCCGGGGGAACGGGTTTGGGGCTCGCTATCGTCAAGCGCGTTGTTGAGTCGCATGGCGGAACGGTTACCGTGCAGAGCGCTCCGGGGAAGGGGTCGACCTTTACGATCTATCTGCAGCAAAACAGGCAGGAAGTCTGAACGCCTACGCCAGGACTTCCTCCAGCGCCTGCCCCACCGAACGAACGCCAGTGAGTTCCACGCCCTTAGGCGCTTTCAGGTGGCCCATGCTGTTTTTGGGGAGCACGCATCGGGTAAACCCCAGCTTGTGGGCTTCGGTCAAACGGGTTTCGATGTGTCCGACGCCTCTGATCTCACCCGCCAACCCCACTTCGCCTACAATCACAGTCGTGGGGGCCACGGGTTTGTCCAGGAAACTTGAAGCCAAGGCCACGGTCAGACCCAGATCGACCGCCGGTTCGTCAACTCGCACACCGCCCGCCACGTTGATGAAAACATCCTGACTATTGATCGCCAGCCCAACCTTCTTTTCCAGCACCGCAACCAGCAGCGACACACGATTATGATCGACGCCGATGGTTGTTCTGCGCGGTACGCCCGAGGTCGAAGACGTGACCAGGGCTTGCAGCTCCACCAGAATAGGACGAGTTCCTTCCATGCACGGCGCCACCACGGACCCGGAGACGTTGAGCGGCCGTTCCGAAAGGAAAACGGAAGAGGGGTTGGTCACTTCAATCAATCCCGAATTTTTCATCTGAAAAACGCCGATCTCGTTGGTGGAGCCGAAACGGTTTTTAACGGCTCTGAGGATGCGGAACGCGTGCCCGCGGTCCCCTTCAAAGTAAAGAACGGTGTCCACCATGTGCTCCAAAACACGCGGACCGGCGATAGCGCCCTCTTTGGTCACGTGGCCTACGAGAAAGGTGGGCGCGCCGGTTTTTTTGGCCACAGCCAGCAGTCGGGCCGCCGATTCTCTTACCTGGCTCACGCTGCCCGGCGCCGAGGTCAATTCGTCGGTAAAAACCGTTTGAATGGAATCCACAACCAGCGCTTGTGGGCGAACCTGGTCTATCACGGTGAGTATACGTTCGAGGTTTGTCTCGGTGAGCGTCAGGATATGGGGGGAGGAGATGGCCAGCCGTTCGCTCCTCATGCGAATTTGCCGCGCCGACTCTTCTCCGGAAACGTAGAGCACTTCCAGGTTTTGGCCGGCCAGGGCGCTCATGGCCTGCAGCATCAAGGTCGATTTTCCGATGCCCGGATCGCCCCCCACCAGAATGACCGATCCGGCCACCAGACCTCCCCCCAACACGCGGTCCAGTTCGCCGATCCGGCACAGTATGCGGGATTCCTCGTCTGCGGGAATGGCGTCCAAGGGCTGCGGTAGGGAAGCGGTGTCCACAATGCGCCGGGCCGCCCTTGGCTCCGTGGGCTCTTCGACCAGGGCGTTCCATTCGCCGCAGGCCGGACACTTGCCCAACCATTTGGGCGACAAGGCTCCACATGCCTGACAGGTATATTGGGTCTTGGGCGCTTTCATGACTCTCCACGCGGTGACTGACGGTTTATGCCGGGTTCCTGAAGGAAAAAGACTCACGAGGAGCCGGCGGCGATACATTCGCTTCGAATCTACACGTATTCAGTGAGTTCCCGCAAGCGATAATAGTCTTTCCACCTCGCCCAGGTGTTGAACCAGCAAGGCGCGTTCCTGGGCCGGTAGCTGTTTCAGAATTGTTTCTATTTGTTTTGAAGATCTCAATTCGATGGCAAGAAGCAATTGACGCCCCTTCGCGGTCAGAAAGAGGGTCCGTACCCGCTTATCCGAAGGGTCAGGCCTCCTGCTGATCAAATCGTTTTTTTCCATCCGTTTCAAAATTCTGCTCAGGTAGCCGCGGTCTATGGCCAACGTGTCGATCAGATCAGCCGCCTTGCGCAGTTCGTGGCGTCCGATTTCCCACAGTACGCGCGCTTCGGTTAGGGAAATGTCGGCCCCGTAGAGGTTCTCATTGAGCAGGCCCAAGAATTTTGTATAAAATCGGTTGAATTTTCTGAAGGCCAGAACCTGATCGCTTCCGATGGCGTTCTTTTCCGAATCCATGGGGGGAGCATAGAAGCGTAACCGGCCGGTGTCAACTAATTAGTTGACCTAGTCAACAAATATATTTAAACTTGGCCATATCCCTTTAAAAGACCGCGCATGAAACCCATGGCGGCGCCAACCTCAAACTACGTGTAACGAAATGAAAATAGAGATTACCTTGGAAAAGGCCACGCCAGCGATAGTCGTAAGAACAAATCTTCGCCCGGGAGACATCGGCCGGATCATTTATCTGCACGGAATACTGTACGCCCGCGAGTATGGTTTCGATCATACGTTTGAGCCATACGTGGCGGAGCCGCTGGCGGCGTTTGTAAAACGCGGTAGCGCTCGCGAGCGGATCTGGGTTGTGGAAAAGGAAGGCGAGGCGGTCGGTTCGGTGGCCGTCGTGGACGCCGGACAGGGGCGGGCGCAGTTGCGTTGGCTCATACTCACTCCCGAAGTTCGAAGCCAGGGAAGAGGGCGCGATCTGGTTTTAAGGGCCGTCGATTTTTGCAGAGCATGCGGATATGTCTCGGTGTTTCTCTGGACGGTGGACGAACTCACTGCAGCCAAAAAGCTTTATGAATCCATGGGGTTCAGGCGTAAGGAGGAAAAAACGAGTCAAATCTGGGGTAGACGAATCACCGAGGTTCTATACGAACTTAATTTATGAAAAGCGACACCGTCGCCTGGCTTTTATGTCCGCCTTATTCCGGCCGACCGGGCAAATCCGCGGTCTTTATCCTTCGTTACTCAAGTGTTTGATGAAATAAGCCGATATGAACAACAGGGTTGCCCTCATTTCCAACCTTTCAACCAAGAAAGGCAGGTGATGAGACATGGCGGTAGTAGAAGGGGTTGTTCATGTAATCGAGGCTAAGCTGTCCGAGGTTATGCGCTCCGCGCGAGTAAAGGGGAGTCAGGCCTGGAAATCGGACAGCAAAGAGCAATCGGAACCGCGTGAATCGCCCCTCGATCTCAGTGACGTAAGCTGGGAATACCGGGTCTATGACCGGCTCGGCAAAGTGCAGATCCGTCTGTACGATGAAACCACGGCCGAGAAGATCCGCGTCATTCGACCTACCCAAATGCTGGAGATCGGGGAGAAGATGGACCAGATGGCTGGAAAGCTTCTGAAGGTCAAAGCGTAGGTTCCACCCCGCCTCATTGCAGCCGCTTCACTCAATCCCAAAGTGACCGATGGCCGCCCGGTTTCCAGGAAACCGGGCGGCTTTTGCGTCTGGGGCAAAAAACGGACATCCGGACAATTCGCGTCTTAGTTCAGCAGACATTCAACACTTCGCCCACCATAACTATTCTATATAATACAATAATTTAGAACAATACTAATGGCTTGATACTTGCATAAGGCAAATTAAAACCGGCAAAGACCGGTCCAAACAGAGACTGGACGCCCGGTAAAGCGTCAGGAGAAGAACATAATGCCCAGATTACAACCGGCCCAGAATGAACTGACTGTAGCCTATCTTAAACGGATAAAGGGTGAACTGAGCGAAGACCAGTACACCAGACTATTGCGAGCCTTTGTGGATGATATGGAAAGCAAAATTGCGATGATGAATGGTGAATTGGAAAGCCATCGCAGTTAACGGCGCCATGGTAAAAGAGGCCCGCCTCTCCGGCTTGACCTTGTTCGATACGCCGATCCGCCGGACGAGTGAATGAAATTTTCGAAACCGTGGCAGGCCGGACCCTTCGGACGATGAGTCCGCCTTTTGTCTTCCTCGCGTTCTTTACAACCACCAAGCTTTTCTGTTCGGACGCTCTAAACCCTCCTGGCCGCTATTTTTTCTTTTAAATAGGAGAACAGTGAACGGTACGCGTTGCGGCCGGAGAGATAAAAACATTCTCCTGCTGTGAGGCGTTATGATGTTATAATAAACGTTGGAGCAAGGTGGGTGGCTGCGTTGGGAGCGGCTGTATGGTGATTTCACTGCTAAACCGGAGGTGAATCATGAAAGCTGGTATCATTTTCACAGGCACGGGGCCCATTTTGGTTTTGACCAGTTTCGAAAGCTTTTCCGATGAAAGCTTTATCAGAAAAATGGAACAGAAAAACATCAGGAAGTTTATGGCGGTTGAGGTTCCGGTGGAGCTATGCAAACAGCGCTACGCGCAATCCTTCACCTTAATAATGAATGACTTGCATCAGGACAACGATCTTCGGGTGCTTGATTACAACGGGCATAGCGTCCTTAACGCCTTCAAATTCGATGAGTGGGGCCCCGAGATTCGTCACGAAGCGGCGTGAAGTATCTCTCGCGATTTGAAAAAGGTACGAGGTCATGGTGATGATTTGATCGGCTTCGAAACGATTACCGATAAAAAAGGCGGCCGGCAAGCCGCCTTTTTTTGTAGAATTTTAAAGATCGAACCTAAGGGCGGAGCGCTTTCTCCTTTTCCATTTCCATAATGAAACGTTCGACCCGTTTGGCGTCCTGTATGGTGTCCACCTCTATTGAGTCGAGTTTTGTAACCGCGGCTTTGATTTTATAGCCGTACTCAAGCGCCCGCAGCTGCTCCAGTTTTTCCAGTTCCTCAAGCTCACCCGTAGGCAGGTTCGCGAATGTGGACAAAAACGAGCGCCGGTACGAATAAAATCCCAGGTGTTTCCAATACGCGCAGTTCTGGTTCGCGTCGCGGCAATAGGGTACGACAGAACGTGAAAAGTAGAGCGCGAATCCGTGCGTGTCCATAACCGTCTTAACGAAATTGGGATGATTTATTTCCAGCGGATCGCTCATGAGATTGACCAGGGTCGCCATGGGGATATCGGGGTCGTCCATGAGTGGACGGACGACCTCGTCAAGGATAACGGGCGAGTAATGAGGCTGATCGCCCTGGATGTTGATAACAATATCCCGCTCGTCCAGTTCCAGGGAGTCCACCGCCTGCGCGATGCGATCAGTGCCCGAACGGAGATCGGATGAGGTCATAATGGCGCGGCCGCCGAACGACGTCACCAGATCGTAGATGCGGTTGTCGTCCGTGGCTACATACACGCCGTTGACCATGCTCGATTCCTGGGCCCGTTCATAGACGCGCTGGATCATGGGCTTTCCGGCTATTTCGTACAGCGGCTTGCCTTCAAAACGCGTTGAACCGTAGCGGGAGGGGATAACCGCGATTACGTTCATACCGCGAGTTTTTCCGCCGCCTTTTCAGCGCCGCGAACTATCTTCTCGATCTGTTGATCCATGTTGATGGTCATCCAGTAGCTCAGCGTGCGGCTCATCAATTCGTCCGATTTGGGCAAGGCCTCCGGTGTAAAGGAGCAACGGTCGCTGCCGGTGGGCTCGCAGAACGGCCATCCGGACTGAAAGGTTGTTTTGCCGCCCATCAGGTGTTCCCATTGGGGGTAGTAGTGCCAGGTATTGTCGTACCAGTAAACCGGCCCGGCGCCTTCCGCGGCCAGGATATCGCGCACGGCTATGGCCTTATCCGCCGATGGCAGATTGAAGGTCAGGAATGTGCAGGTGTCTCCTTCAGGATCGAGGATCTCGCGAAAGTTCACGCCGGGTATCTTGGCGATGGCTGCTTTGATCCGGGCGTGATTGGCCCGATGGCGTCTGGTTATTTCCGGCAATTTTTTCAATTGCGCGAGCCCTATCGCCCCCTGCAGCTCCATCATGCGGAAGTTGAAGCCGTAAAAGCTCCGCTTTTCCAATCCGCGGGGAACCGTGGGATTATGGTCATGGCCGTGGTCATGGAATTCCGACGCGCGCACATATAAATCTTCGTCATTGGTGATTACCATGCCGCCCTCGCCGGTGGTCATGGTTTTTACCGAATCAAAAGAAAAGCAGCCCATGGCGCCGAAGGAGCCCAGCGCCTTGCCGTTAAGCGCTCCGCCCGCTGACTGCGCCGTGTCTTCGATGACCGGCACCCCGGCTTCCTGCGCGATGAGCAAAATCTCCTGGATGCGCGCCTGAGCGCCGCACATGTGCACCGGTATGATGGCGCGGGTTTTGGTCGATATCTTTCCCCGGAGGTCTTCCGGGTCCATGCACAGGGTATCGTCGATTTCGGTGAAAACAGGGATGGCGCCCGCGTCGATAATCGCCTCCCAGGTGGCCACAAAGGTAAACCCCTGAGTTATGACCTCATCGCCCGGTCCCACACCCAGCGCGGCGAGGGCCACTTTCAGGGCCGCGGTTCCCGAAGACACCGCCAGCGCGTGCTTGACGCCGCACATGGCCGCGAATTCCTTTTCAAATTGTTCGACCTTATATATGCCTTTCCGTTGCTCATCGAATTCGTAGCGGAATAACACTCCGCGGTCGAGAACATCCAGAATTTCCTTTTTTTCTTCTTCCCCAAAAAGCTCGTAGCCGGGCATGAACTTCCTCCTTAGGACGCGTAAGCGGTTTGATAGAGCGCCAGAGCGGTATCCACATCTATGGGACGGGGGTTGTTTTCCATGGGACGCGCCACCTTCATGGCGCCTTCCGCCATTTCCTGCAGCGCCGTTTCCGGAACATTCAGTTCGCAGATATTATGGGGCATCCCGATATCGTCCGCGAGTTTAAAAACGGCTTCCGCCGCCAGTTCGCAGGCTTCGCGCGGCGACAGGCCGTAGGTTTGCACGCCGAGCGCCTGGGCCACCATGGTAAATTTTTCAGCCGAAGCGGGGGCGTTAAACCGCATAACATAGGGCAAAAGCGTGCCGTTGGCCACGCCATGCGGTATGTCGAACAGCGCTCCCAGCGGGTAGGCCAGCGCGTGCACGGCCGTCACGCCGGCGTTGGCCAGCGATACGCCGGCCAGGTAACTCCCCAGCAGCATCGACTCCCGAACCTCCAGACGCGAACCCTGGAACACTGCGGGCCGCAGGTTCCGCCCGATCAGCTCGATAGCGCGATAGGCGTGCAGGTCGCTGATTTCATTGGCCTGGTTGGAGGTATAGGACTCTATGGCGTGCGTCAGCGCGTCCATCCCCGTGTAGGCGGTCACCATGGGAGGAAGCTTCAGCGTCAGTTCGGGATCGAGCAGAGCCAGATCGGGGTACAGAAAGGGGCTGTTTATTCCGCCCTTGGCTTTTTTATCGCGCATGGTGAACACCGCGGTGAAGGTCGTTTCGGCCCCGGTGCCCGCGGTAGTGGGGATCATGATGGTGGGGAGTCCCTTTCTACGCACCAGATTCAAGCCTATATAATCGACCGCCTGTCCGGGATTCTTTACCAACGCCGCGATGGCCTTGCTCACATCCAGCGTGCTGCCGCCGCCCACACCGATTATCAGTTGAATTTTTTCTTCAAGGGCCAGGTCACGGCCGTTATCCGCCAGTTTGGGGTCGGGCTCGGGGGTTACCTGTCCGTAAAGCGTCACTTTGATTCTCGCTTTGGTCAGAACGCTCGTGACCCGCTCCCGCAGATCGGTGGACGCCAGACTTTCATCCATGACCACCATCACCCTGGTTGCGCCCATGCCGCGAACCTCTTCCGGAAGTCTGGACAGACTGCCGGCGCCGAAAATCATCCGTTTTGCGCCATCAATGGTGAACACTGACTTCATAAGATCTCTCCCTTTCGAGAAAAGCGGACCATACGTCCAGCATAATTACTCGTGTTCGAAATAGCTCGCGCAGGCGTCATCGGACTCCCAGGCGGTTACCTTGCTCACCTTGATCGAATTCTGGTTGATCCGCTCGGAAAGAACGCGGTACAGGTAACGGGCTATATTTTCGGAAGAAGGATTTTCAAGCTGAAAAGCGGGAAAGTCGTTCAGATTGGTGTGATCCAATGCTTCCAGAGCGTCATTAGTGGCCTTTTTTATTTCCTTGAAGTCGATGACCAGTCCGATATCGTTGAGGTCCGCGGATCGGACAAAAACCTCTATCTTCCAGTTATGTCCGTGCAAGGATTCGCATTTGCCCTTGAACTCCCTCAGGCAGTGAGCCGCCGCAAAGGAAGTGAGTATTTTCAGTTCGTACATGTTGTCGCCTCTATGCTGCTGTTATGCGCGTTATATGGCCGGAGCGTTCCCGGTTTATTTCGTGAATATAGAGTATCCTTGACGTCTTAGCGCAGTGATAGTTACCTGTCAACCGCGTCATGACGTTTCAGCGCCCTTACGGCCGCGCGAACGAGGATGTTGAAAATCCGGAAACTTAAACGTCGCGTAAAGGCCCTTCCAACGCCCGGTGTAGGCTCGCGTCTGTTCCTTCGTCTGTCTGGATAGGATCTTATATAGATGAAGAGGTTTTCTATTGTGTGTTCTTCTTATTTGAGCTACCATTGCGCCAATATACAGTTCAGGGATAACTGGTTAACACCTCTTTCCATTTATAAACCATAAGTTTATATTTTTCGTATAATTATAGGTATACAAACGTAAATTTATCCTGGTTCTAAGAGCGGAAAGGAGGGCGCTTTATGGCGGAGTTAACGTCCAAGTATTTCACCACCAGCGATGGGGTAAAACTGCACTACTTTGACGCCGGTTCCGGTCAGACTCTGGTGATGATCCCCGGATGGTCGCAATCGGCCGAGGAGTTCAAATATCAGCTCCAGGGACTGAGCGACCAATATCGCACCATTGCGCTGGACATGCGCGGGCACGGCAAGTCGGATAAGGCGCAATGCGGATACAAGATTTCCCGGCTGGCAAAAGACCTTCACGAATTTCTGATCGGGCTGAATCTGGAAAACGTGGCCGTGCTCGGCCATTCCATGGGATGTTCGGTGATCTGGAATTACTGGGATCTTTTTGGACCGGAAAGACTGGCGAAACTGATTCTGGTCGATCAGAGCCCCTTCCTGACCTCCAATCCATCCTGGAACGCGGAGGAGCTGGAGGCGTCCGGCGCCCTGTTTGACCCGCAGTCCATGTACGATACCGTAAACGGCCTGGCCGGTCCCAACGGTGAAGAAACCACCCGCGCCGTGATCGGCGGCATGTTCACCTCGGCAATGTCCCATGATGATAGGGAGTGGATCTTCCAGCAGAATTTCCTCATGCCCAGAGAATGCGCGTCCGCGCTTTTGTACAACCACTGCACCCAAGACTGGAGTGACCTTATCCCTCGCATCGATATTCCCACCTTGATCGTAAGCGGCAGGGTGAGCGCTATCCCGTGGAAGTCTCAAGCCTGGATCCACAAGCAGATCCCCGGATCAAAGCTGGAGATATTCGAAGAGGAAGAGGGCGGACAGCACTTCATGTTTTTCGAAGGATGGAAAAAATTCAACCAGGTTGTGGCGGATTTCATGGGATAAGGCGCTTTAGCGCTTTACGCTGAGCTGAGATTGAATAAATAAAAGGAGGAGGAACCTTTTGGGGGAAAAAGGTTCCTCCCGTACCCACCTCCCCCAAAATTTCGACTACTCTTGACTCTTATCAGTGTTGTGAGCGCCTGGTGGCGGAACCTATAGGCTCAAGCCCAAAGGATTCACGTAACCCTCTTCAGTAACTGCCGATAAAAGCGGAACTGACAACTAACCGGAGAAGGATAGCGGCGTCCCTCCCCATAGCCGCGTCCGAAACACGATTATTAATGCTTGACTAAGAGGCAATTATCAGGCATCATTTCTGCTTATCAAACACGGCGATGTAGCTCAGCTGGTCAGAGCATGCGGCTCATATCCGCAGTGTCCGGGGTTCAAGTCCCTGCATCGCCACAAAAACTTGATTAACGAAATCGGGCGGTTAGAAACCGCCCTTTTTTATAACGCCGGCCATTCTTACCTGTAACCATCCTTGCAGGTCCCCAACCGATATATCCTTAACGCGCAAAGCGCTTTCAAGCATGCGCTCGAATAAAGCCGTTCCTCTTTGAGGACCGCATGACACCGCGCTCTTTCCGGGTCGGAAAAAACCGCTCTAAAAACCGGTACTCTCAAATCCCATACAATGATAAACTTACTAGGAGAACTAGAGAGCGTATCTACGTTTGTTCGAAAGCCGTATACATACGGCGCGCGTCTACTCACCAACCGTCAGGAGGATTCATGGAAAACATAGACACGAAAAATCCCTCAGTCGCGTTCAGTCGCCGCGGTTTTTTAATCGCTTCCGCCGGGTTTGCCGCTTCGGTAGCCATGGGCGGTTTTCCCAAACTGGCGAGCGCGTCAGCTCCTTTTGCCCTTCCGCCGCTCCCGTACGCCGAAAACGCGCTGGAACCGGTCATATCGGCCAGGACGATCAGCTTTCATTACGGCAAACATCACCAGGGCTATGTGAACAAACTGAACAAGCTCGTACCGGGAACAGAATACGCGGACATGCCCTTGGATAAGATCATCATGGAGACCGCCGGCAAGCAGGATAAAGCCGCCATATTCAACAACGCCGCGCAAATCTGGAATCATACGCTCTACTGGAACAGCATGAAACCCAACGGGGGAGGCGAGCCGCCCGCCTTGTTAAAAAAGATGATCGACGCTTCTTTCGGCGGCGTGGACGTCTGTAAAAAGGAATTCGCCGAGGCGGCCACATCGCAGTTCGGAAGCGGGTACGCGTGGCTGGTTCTCGACGGCGGCAAGTTGAAGATCGTTAAAACCGGAAACGCCGACAATCCCATGGTGTCCGGTATGAAGCCGCTGCTTACCATGGACGTTTGGGAGCACGCGTATTACCTGGACTACCAGAACCGCCGAGGCGATTATGTCAACGGCGTGCTCGACAAGCTTATCAACTGGGATACCGCAATGCGGAACATGGGCAAATAGCGCGAATTTCCCGGTCATCCCTTCAAACCGCGGGAGTTTCCGCCCAGGATCGTCCGAAGGCCGGAACTCCCCGTGTCTCTTGCCTTTCCCGGCTTGGCGACAGGGACCAACAATTTTGGGCGTGATCCTCATTATGATATCCCACCAGCGCCTGTTTCTGTGCTATCAATAAAACTTCCATTTGACGCCTGAAAACCGCGGGGAGACATGTGGATCTCGCGGGGTACAGGCGTGGAGCCTCAGAAGTCTGCGAGGCGGGTGAGCTGAAATGGCCATGCAAACCAAGATGGGGGGCAATGCGGCGAGCGATGGGGCGCTACCGTCTCTCAGAGGAATTTACTATATCGGCCTCGCCGCGACAGCCATCGGCATAGCGATAATTATACTCCTTAATATGGCTACTCCTCTGGAGTATGTGCACGGACACGCGGCCGGTTTGGATCAGATCGACGCGGCGCATGCGAGCAAGCGCCTCAGGGGAATCTTTAACCTGGCCTTTTTGCTCCTATTAAGCTGCCTTCCTCTCCTTTATATAATCAGGCGGTTTTTAAGTCCTATATCCGAATATTTTGAACTCCTGAAAGCGGAGCGGGAATCGGAAAATGTTCTGGATAAGGCCAGGCGGCGTCTGATCAACCTCCCGTTCATTCTGGTTCCGGTAAATCTGGGCCTATGGATCGTACTGCCCGCGGCGCTTTTTTTTACCGCCCACGCGACCGGTCAGCTCGATTCGCGAACCGCCGTCATCCTGGCCGTCCGCGCCATCATGGTCGGGATAATTTCTGCGGGAATCATGTCTTTGTGGGTCGAGGCTTATACGCGTCGGCGGCTGGTTCCCATTCTCTTTCCTCTGGGACGGCTCGCGGAGTTCAAAGATGTCGCCCGGTATTCGATCTCCAAAAGAATGCGCCTCCACTATCGGCTGGGGAGTCTCGCCCCCATGGCCATCCTGGTGGTCACGCTGCTGACGCTCCAGTGGCAGTTGGACTCCGTGTCTATTTCGGCTAAGGAATACGGCTCGGGAATTTTGACCTTTTGCCTGGTTCTTTTCTTTGTTTTCTTTGTCACCTTGAGTTTTCTTAACAAATTAATAGCCCGCTCCATTGTCAGGCCGCTCGAAAGCATTCTTGCCGCTGTTACTGAAATCAAGGAGGGGAGCCTCCAGGCCAGGGTGAATGTGGTGTCAAATGACGAGATAGGCGTCTTGGGCGACGCCACAAACGATATGATACAAGGCTTACGGGAACGGGAGCTTCTTAAGGACACCTTCGGCAAATATATCACCCCGCAGATACGCGATGAGATTCTGAGCGGCCGCATACCTCTGGACGGAGAGGTAAAACAGGTGACGGTGTTGTTTGCCGACTTGCGGGACTTCACACCGCTCGTCGCATCCACTCAGCCTCAAGAAGTAGTAAGAATAATCAACGGTTATTTCGAGGAAATGTCCAAGGCGATCCATGGTAACGGCGGCTTGGTCTTGCAGTTTATCGGCGACGAGATCGAGGCTGTTTTCGGGGCGCCGTTGGAAATTGAAAACCATCCGGCCGCGGCGGCGCGGGCGGCTTTGGAAATGTATGAACGATTAGACCGATACAATTCCAGACTGCGAGAACAAGGGTGGACTCCACTTCGCCACGGTATCGGCTTACATACGGGTGAGGTCCTGGTTGGGAATATTGGAAGCTCAGAACGGCTCTCGTACGCTCTGGTGGGCGACACCGTCAACCTGGCTTCCAGGCTCCAGGGCGTGAGCAAAGAACTGGGACGGGACATAATCATCAGCGCGGCGACTCGAAACGCGTTGGGAGAAGAGTTTGTTTGTGAGGCGCTCGAAACAGTGCCGATTAAGGGTTGGGCCGGTCTTGTCGAAGTATTCGCCCTTTCCGGGATGATGGATAGTCATCGGAGGGGCGCTGGATAAACCCCGCCATTTCTCGTATTTATTATTTCGCGTTTTGGGGAGATCCCCAAGCCGGCCTAAAGGCCTGAACTCCCTACGCCGTTAACCGCGTACACATTGCGCCATGTTTTTTCCCAGCGCCGCGCATTTCACTTCCACCTCCGGTTCGATAACCGTCCAATCGTCCCGTACCTTAAATCCTTTTTCCATGGACTTCTGAACCATGGGACTGAACTTTCCGACGCTGTTGGAAAAACAGCGCATGTTTTCATATTCATAAAAAGAGACTCCCACTTCATCGTCGAACAAGCCGCCTTTCAAAGCTCCAAAGGCGCCAAACGCATCGTCGGAAATGAGAATTTGCTTCTTGCCGTCATGGGTCATCATGATTTCCGGCCAATGCGCCACGTGGATAAGCAAGAATTTGAGCTTAAGCCCGCCCTAATCGTCGCCGTCCTCCGTAAGCGAAACGTTGCAGTTTGCCAATGAGAAGAGAGCAAACACCTTTGTCAAATCCAGCCAGTTATCATTTAATTTTGATTAAAGATGTCTTTTTGCTCAAATTAAACAAACCAATTTCAAAATATCGGTTTTATACTCTCAAGCTCATTAACGTATTAAGAAAATAAAAGAAACAAACAGAAATGTTGGAACAAATCGAGAACGAAGCCAGACAATACCCTTAATTGGCTAGTGCTTAGGCGTTAAATCGCGCTCAATTAAAAATTTGAAAATATTTCACTATTAAGAAAAAGGAGAAAAGGACCGATTGACTTAATTGAACAAGGGGCTAGGGAGCCAAGATTATGAGGGGGAAGAGAAAGTAAATACGTTCCTTCTTGTTTCTAACGAGAATCAAGACTCCGGGATTCCCAAGTCAAATAAAATCAGGGGCATGGTTCCCATAGTTTGGATACTTCAGGCTCCCCTTCATGTGAGGCGGACATCAATTTCAAAGAGAAGATTATTTCGGCCCCGGATATTCGCCTGAGATTTGGAATACAGGCGGCCAGCGCCCGGATTATCTCGTAACGCCTTGGATCCAATACGGCGCCACGCGCGGGTTCGAGATCTGCAGGGCTTTTTAAAGTCTGTTACCGGCAGTTAATTAATGAATATTTCGGCGGCCTTGGAAAATATGGATCAGGCGTCGGGTGGGCCGGGGCAGAAAAAATGTACAGAATCAGAAAAAGCGCAAATAGAAAATAGGCGCGAGGTTTACTGATGAGCAACGCGAACAATCCGTTTTTGGAAGAAGCATATGAGCTGATTGTCGAACTAGAGAACGCTCTCTTGGAACTTGAAGAAAATCCGGACGACATGGATCTGATCGGTCGTGTTTTCCGCGCCATGCATACCATAAAGGGTTCTGGGGCGATGTTCGGCTATGACAATATCGCCTCGTTTACCCATGAACTCGAAAGCGCATTTGATCTTGTAAGAGAGGGAAAGATATCGGTTACCTCAGAGCTTGTAAATTTGTCCTTGTTGGCCCAGGACCAGATTAAGTCCATGTTGGACGCCTCAGTGAGCGGCGATGTTGTCAATGAAGCCCAATCCCAAATGATAATCAGTACCTTGCGTGCGCTGATTTCCGGCGCGGACGGAAGCCTTGGTGAATCGACCGATATAGGAGAGGGCGTATCCGGTCGGATCGAACAAGCGGATGAACCAGACCCGATTGACGACGAAGCCGAAGAAGAGATGACCTACCGGATTCGATTCAAACCGGGCGCCGACACCTTTAAAACCGGTACCAATCCGCTGCTTCTCTTTATGGAACTCCAGGAACTGGGAACCTGTCGGATTGTCGCCCAGACTGCGGATATACCGGGCCTGCGCCATATCGATCCCGAAGACTGCTTTGTCTACTGGGATATTATCCTTACGACATCAAAAGGCCTCGACGCTATTGAAGACGTATTTATTTTTGTCGCCAACACTTCAACGATCAAGATCGATGTGATCGATGATCCGTCGGAAACGGCCGTGGATATGGACTACAAAAAGTTGGGCCAGATACTCATCGAAAGAGGCGATCTGACTGAGGAGGATATTGAAAAAGCCATCCGCGGGCAAAAGCGGATCGGGGAAATTCTTGTTGAATCGAAAAGCGTCGATCAAGGAATGATTGATTCCGCTCTTGCCGAACAGGAGTTGGTCCAGCAATCCCGCAAAAAGAGGCTGGAAACGGAAACCGCCTCCAGCATTCGGGTGGCCGCGGATAAATTGGACACCCTCGTTGATTTGGTGGGAGAGCTGGTCACCGTCCAGGCAAGGCTCAGTCAGAAGGCCGCTTATGAAAAAGATTCCGAGCTGATAAACATTTCTGAGATAGTCGAACGGCTGACCGCCGAGCTTCGGGATAATACCATGAGCATTCGGATGATGCCCATTGGCGCCACCTTCAGCAAGCTGAAGCGGCTGGTGCGCGATCTTTCAAAAGAACTGGGCAAAGAGGTGGTGATGATCACCGACGGCGGAGACACGGAACTGGACAAGACTGTTATCGAACAGCTCAACGACCCGCTGGTGCATATCATCCGCAACAGCATCGATCACGGTATAGAGGAGCCCGAGGCAAGGGAAACAGCAGGAAAGTCCAGGCAGGGCTCCATCCGGCTTTCAGCCGAGCATTCCGGGGCCAGTGTGCTGATTCGCATCGAAGACGACGGCGCCGGCCTCAATCCTGAGCGGATTCGCGAGAAAGCCCTGTCAAAGGGGCTCATTTCACCCGACACCTCCCTGACGGAAGCGGAGATTTTTTCTTTGATTTTCGCGCCGGGTTTCTCCACGGCCGATTCCGTATCTGAAGTATCCGGCCGTGGGGTAGGGATGGATGTTGTTAAAAGCAGCATCGAACGTCTGCGGGGCAGCGTGGAAATCGATAGCGCACGGGGAAGAGGAACCGCGATCGTTTTGAAATTGCCACTGACTCTGGCCATCATCGAAGGCCTGCTGGTGGAGATTGCCAGGTCCAGATACGTCCTGCCGCTTTCCGCCATCGAGCAGTGCGTGGAGTTGAGCCGGCAGGACGCGGCGCGAAGCCACGGGAGAAACGTCCTGAACATCAGAGGCCGGCTCGTGCCATACATTCCCTTGCGCAAGCGGTTCAAGATCCCGGGCAATTCGCCGGACATCGAACAGGTGGTTATCAACGAGGTGGACGGGCAGCAAATCGGGATTGTGGTGGACCGGGTAATCGGGGAGCGCCAGATCGTGATCAAGACCATGAGCCGCCTGTATCAGAAAGTTCAGGAAATCTCCGGGGCGACCATTCTCGGGGACGGCACGGTGGCCTTGATTATCGATGTTCCGAAACTGATCGCAAAGACAAAGACAGAGGAGCTTGCGGCGGCGTGACACCCATGGCTCAATTTGCATCGTCCCCACAGATGTTGTCGGACAGTATGTTTCACCGGTTCAGCGAATTTATCACCGCCGAACTGGGAATCAAGATGCCCCCCTCCAAAAAGCCGATGCTCCAGGGGAGGCTGCAAAAAAGATTGCGGTTCCTGGGTTTTAATTCTTTTGAAGATTACGCTCATTACGTATTCGGCCCTGAAGGCAAAATGAAAGAATTGGCCCACATGCTGGATCTGGTGACAACCAACAAGACCGAATTTTTTCGTGAGTCCAGGCACTTCGATTATCTGATTGGCACGGCGTTGCCCCAACTTATACGGACGACAGGAGTGGGGTTGCGAAGAAAGCTTCTGGTCTGGAGCGCGGGCTGCTCCACCGGCGCCGAACCCTACACACTTGCCATGGTGTTAAGCGATTTCGCCAGCAGTGTGGAAGGGTTCGATTTTTCCATCCTTGCCACGGACATCTCCACCCAGGTGTTGGACAAGGCCCAGAGAGCCGTTTACCGGGAAGACGAGGTTGCGCCGGTGCCTTTGGAAATGAAAAAGCGATACCTTTTACGAAGCAAGGACCGGAGCGCGCGCTTGGCGCGGGTGGTTCCAAAACTACGGGATAAGGTCCAGTTTCGCAGATTGAACTTCATGGAGGCTGACTTCGGTATTAAACAGCCCGCGGATATCATATTTTGTCGAAATGTTATCATATATTTCGATCGCCCGACCCAGGAAGCAGTTTTAAGACACGTCTGCCAACATCTGAAACCTCACGGCTTTCTGTTTATGGGCCACTCGGAAACCCTGCACGGCCTGCGCCTTCCGTTGTCCCAGGCGGCGACGACCATTTATGTGCGGGAATCGGACAACACGGCGCCGCAGGACACATAAGCTCATGAATCATGTGATCATCAATCACTGGAACCATAAAAACGTAAAACTATACACGGGAACACGACGATTTCAAGAATACTCATAAAAAGGAGCCAAACAAATGAGACTGACCATTAAGGCAAGGCTGTTCGGCGGATTTGCTCTGATACTTATATTGATGGTGATCTCCGCCGTCGTAGCCATGAACAAACTGGCGGACGTCGATGAGATGCTCGGCAGTATTGTGAAAGGATCGGCCCACGAGGTTAAGCTCGCTGACCGGATCAACGAGAGTTTGCTGGACATCACCAGCGCTGAGAAGGATCTCATCCTGGCCGACACCAAGGAAGAGAAAGAGAAATATGACGCTTATGTCGAAAAGCTCCAAAAGGAGATGGACAGTTGGCGGGAAGAGCTCAAAAACCTGTCTGACGAGAAGGGCAAGGCGATGCTCGATAATTTCACCGTCGCCTGGAATGAGTACCTCGGAGTTTACAAACAGGTGAGGGACCTGGCTTTTCTCAATTCAAATGTAAAGGCTGAAAAGCTCTCCGAGGGCGAGGCCAGGGAAGCTTATGAAAAGGCGGCCATCGACATCGACAAGATTCTGGAAGAGATCGACCGCGAGACCGCCAGGGCTGTAGACATGGCGGAACTTAAACATATTGCAGAACAAACAAAACTGGCCGAGCGTATCAATCGAAATCTCGTGGAACTCCAGCGGGGCGAGAAGGACATGATCCTGGTGTCGACCCAGGCTGATATGGATGTCTACGTCAAGTCCATGGATAAGGTCCGGAAAGATCTGCAAGATCGGTTGGGGGCCTTGGAAACGATGGCCGTGGGCGCCGTGAAAACCGGACTAGAGAAATTCAAGGAGCATTATGCTCTGTATATAACTGAACATTCCAAAGTATTGGATTTTGCCCGGCAAAACGGTGATAACCGGGCCTTTGCCCTGTCGTCGGGCAAGGGACAGGAACTGGCCGATAAAAGCCGGGAACTCATGGAAATGATTGTCACAAAAAACGAGAATGACATGGAGGAAGACAAGGCTTTATGCGACCGCAATTATGTCTCCGCGCGGAATCTCCTGATCGGAATTGCGGGGATAAGCCTTTTCTTGGGGATTGGCCTGGCTCTGTGGATCGCCATAAACATAAGCAGAGGGGTCACCAACGCCATAAACGTAACAAAGTCCGTGGCTGAAGGTGACTTGAGCAAGGACGTTGTGGTCAAAACCCGAGACGAACTCGGTGACCTCCTTAATTTTATGAAAGAGATGGTCCTGAACCTGAGAGAAACCGCGCAAACGGCGGACCAGATCGCTGATGGGGATTTGAGCGTCAAGGTGCGGGTGCTTTCTGAAAAGGATACGCTTGGAAAAGCTCTTTTGAACATGGTCGAAAAGCTCCGCGAGGTTGTCTCCGACGTAAAGGCGGCGGCTGACAATGTGGCCTCCGGGAGTCAGCAGCTGAGCACAAGCTCGGAAGAGATGAGCCAGGGGGCGACCGAGCAGGCGGCTTCGGCCGAAGAGGCTTCTTCTTCCATGGAAGAGATGGCGGCCAATATACGGCAGAACTCGGACAATGCGCAGCAGACCGAAAAGATTGCCCAAAAGGCGGCCGAGGACGCGCGGGAAGGCGGCAGCGCCGTTATCGAGAGCGTTTCGGCCATGAAGGAGATTGCGCAAAAGATATCGATTATCGAGGAGATCGCGCGTCAGACAGATTTGCTTGCGCTGAACGCCGCTATTGAGGCGGCCAGAGCCGGCGAACACGGAAAAGGTTTCGCCGTGGTGGCCTCGGAAGTCAGAAAGCTTGCCGAGCGAAGCCAGACAGCCGCCGGCGAGATAAGCAAGGTTTCCGCGAGCAGTGTCGAAGTTGCGGAAAAGGCCGGCGAGATGCTCAACCGGATGGTGCCGGACATCCAGAAGACCGCCGAACTGGTGCAGGAAATCGCCGCCGCCAGCAATGAGCAACACACGGGCGCCGACCAGATTAACAAGGCGATCCAGCAACTGGATTTGGTCATCCAGCAGAATGCGTCAGCGTCTGAAGAAATAGCGACCACGGCGGAAGAATTATCAAGCCAAGCCAATCAGTTGCAGGCTGCGGTCGCCTTTTTCAGAATCGAAACCAGGGGAGGAAGGCGTCTGCGTCAGTCGGCTCAGGCAATGAAAAAGGCGACGTACGTCGCCCATGCGGAGGCGTCGAAAAATACAAGCGACATAGTTCACGCAGGGGCGTCGAAAATCCACGAGAAGATGGAATCAAAGGCCGCTGAAACTCAAACTCGAAAAGGAAACGGCGGTAAACCGGTGGAAACCGAGGGCTTTATGCTCAACATGGGCAAAAAAGGATTAGAGGGCGACGCCTTGGACGCCGAATTTGAGCAGTATTAAAAATGACGCGGAGCGTGATCTCCGCCTCTCCGACCATACAAGGAGAAAATTCCGATGAAAGAATCGAAAATAGCCCAAACCGCCCTTTATCTGACTTTCAAGCTAGGGGAGGAGGTTTTTGCCGTAGATGTGTACCAGGTGCGTGAGGTGCTGGATTTAAGTCCCATTACCAAGGTACCCCAATCACCCGATTTCATGCGAGGAGTTATCAATGTCCGGGGCAGCGTGGTGCCGGTAATGGACATGCGTACGAAATTCGGCATGCCTCCGGTGGAAAACACGGTTTACACCAGAGTGGTCGTGATGGAGGTAATGGTCGACGGAGAGGAGATTGTGCTGGGGGCCATCGCCGATTCGGTACACGAGGTGCTGGAGTTGGAGCCGGATCAGATCGAGGCGCCGCCCGAGATTGGCGCCGGATTGCGAAGCGAGTTCATCAAAGGTATCGGGAAAAGGGGCGATGAGTTTATCATTATTCTGGATCTCAACCGGTTCTTTTCGGTCGGTGAATTGGAGCTTGTCCAGGAGATGGATGAAGTTGCCCCGGACCGGGAACAGATGGCCGCCGCGGGATAAAAGCAATTCGACGGCTTGGTCTTTGACCGTGAAAGGATGGGTGATGCAGGCTTTTTGTTTTTCAGGACATCGATGTATCTGATCTCTTTGGTGAAAGAGTTGGTTGCGAAATGAAGGAAAAAATACGGGTCCTTGTGGTGGATGATTCGGCGTTAGTGCGCCAGACGCTGCAGGACATCCTGAACTCCGATCCACAGATCGAGGTTATCGCGACGGCTTCGGATCCTTATGTGGCGGCCAAGAGAATATCTCAGGCCATACCGGATGTCATCACGCTTGATGTGGAAATGCCACGGATGGATGGGATCACCTTCCTGCAAAAAATCATGAGTCAGCGCCCCATCCCGGTGATCATCTGTTCGAGCCTCACGGCAAAAGGAGCCGAAACCACGCTCAAAGCGTTGGAGTGCGGCGCGGTAGATATTATCCAGAAGCCGAAGCTGGGCACAAAACAGTTTCTGCGGGAATCGCAAACCCTGATTTGCGATGCGGTAAAGGCCGCAAGCGTGGCCAAACTGAAAAAAATGGAGCCGGCTTGGGAGATACAGCCCAAGCTGACAGCCGACGCCGTGATCGCAAAGCCGATTACCTCAAAAGCTATGATCCGGACCACTGAAAAGGTAGTGGTCGTGGGGGCGTCTACCGGCGGGACTGAAGCCTTGAAGGTATTTCTTCAGGCATTGCCGCCCACCGCGCCGGGGATCGTGATCGTTCAACACATGCCCGAAAATTTTACCTCCTCATTCGCCCAGCGGCTGAACAGCCTTTGCTCCCTTACGGTAAAAGAGGCCGAGGACAATGATACGGTAATGCCGGGTCGGTCGTTGATCGCCCCTGGAAACAGGCACTGCTTACTCAAGCGCAGCGGCGCCAGATATTACGTTGAAATTAAGGACGGCCCTCTGGTCAGCCGGCACCGTCCGTCCGTGGACGTGCTCTTTCGCTCTGCGGCCAGGTATGCGGGCGCAAACGCCATTGGAGTGATCATGACGGGCATGGGAGATGACGGCGCGTGCGGGATGCTTGAACTGAAACAGGCCGGCGCGTTTACTATCGCCCAGGATGAGGCGACATCGGTGGTTTTTGGCATGCCCCATGAAGCCATCAAGCGCGGGGCGGTGGACAGGGTGTTGCCCTTGAGCGCTTTTGCCGGGGCTGTTTTGCGCGGTTGACTCTAATTGATCGCACAGCTTGTTTTAAACTAAAATAAAGGAGGACTTTCTCGGGAGGATTCGGCCTGTCGGATTAACCTCTTGGCGCCAGGGGGAGCGCACGGCATGAAAAAGGAGGTTAGCATTTGGATCGGTGAATACTACGCAAGCGCGGAAAAGGCGGTCATAAGCACACTGCTGGGCTCCTGTATCGCGGTGTGCCTGTTCGATCCGGTGGCGAAGATAGGCGGGATGAATCATATCCTTTTAGCGGGAGAGGCGGATCTGAGACAATACAATGCGCCGGCCCGATATGCGGTCAACGCCATGGAATTGCTGATAAATCGAATCCTGAATCTGGGCGGCGACCGATCGCGTTTGATAGCCAAAGTGTTTGGTGGGGCCCATCTGCTTCCGGCTACCCCTGTTTCGCGATCCCCAGGGAAGTATAACGCCGAATTCGTCGTTAAATTTCTGAATACCGACGGTATCCGGATCACGAGCATGGATCTGGGTGGCAGGCATCCGCGCAAAATCTTATTTCACACCGATACCGGGGAGGTATATTTAAAGCGGATTAAGAGCGCTCTTTTGAGAAAAATCGCCGCGTCTCAAGACGAGGAACTCGACAAAGTCCGCGAGAAATCGACAATGGCGGGAGAAGTGATATTATTCAAAGATTAGGGCGCTATCGTCGACCGGAACACGCCTGTGATGAACGAGGCGCCGCCGGGCAGAATGGGACTGGACAGTCTCTTTAGGTTTCCCGGCGCCGCGCTTGCCTCATATGCGCGCTTCGGGACGCGACCCGGGGTCAACCATCGTCGTGAAAAACGCCCGCGCTTTTCTCAGCGTCCTTCCATATACATCTTCGCCAGTCTGGCCGCCCCCAGCAACGAGCCGCTGTGAGCCAGCCGGAACTTGAACCGCGGCATCATCCGTTCCTTCACCGGCGCCAGCAGAGGCGCTCCGCCACCGGTCAGGTTGACCGTTGATTGCAGGGGAAGCTTCTCTTCCATCAAAGCCAGAAAATCGCGCACTTTGGCCACTACCCCCAGGATCACCGCCAACAGCAGATCCTCCCGTGTGGTGTTGAGCGTTATTCCTTCAAAGGACGCCATTTTGGGTTCCAGCGAATAACGGTCTCCGGTCAGGTAGGGTTCAAAGGTGGGAAGGCGCGCCTCATCCCGATCAAGCAAAGAGGGTATAAGCAGGCCGTAGAATTCCTGTTCATCCATATCCGGAAACAGCTGCTTGTACGCCCACTCAATGGCCTTGCCTCCGGTGTTCAGGGCGAACATGGCGTTCCACCGGTCCTGAACGGCGTGATTTTTCAGGTTGTAGCGGGAAGAGGCAAAGGGTTTGTCCATGCAGACCACCACCATCTCCGTGGTTCCGGTGACGTTCATCATATCGCCGGGATTCACGATGTCCGCGCTCAGAGCCGCGCAAGTGGCGTCATTGGCCCCCATGAGGACCGGTACGCCCTGAGTCAGTCCCGTGGCCGTAGCGGCCGGGGAGGACACGACTCCGATCTTTTGGAACGCCTCCAATACCGGCGGGAACTTGTTCAGATCTATATGCAGCGCTTGGGCGATATCCCGGTCATAGCCGTTTCTGGTCGAGGTGTCGAAGACGTTGGACATGCAGACGTTCGACGGGTCGACCCCGAAATTTCCGGTCAGCCTTTTGGCGAAAAAGGTGTTGGAATGGCCGTACATGTAGACCGCTTTATCGATCTCGGGATAGTGTTCGCGTATCCACAGGATGTTGGCCGCGGTGGAGGCCCCCGGGTTGGGGATGTTGCCGGTAATGTTGAGAAGCTTCTCCTCCCCGATGAGATCCAAAATAAACTTGGACTGCGGGTAGGCGCGCCGGTCGAGGTGCAGAAAGGACGGCATGAGTGGCGCGCCGTCCCGGTCCATGACGCTGAACCCCGGACTGTTTCCGGCCAGCGTGATCAACTCCATACGGTTGAGCGGAAAATCAAGCGTGTTAAGAGCGCGCGGAAACGCCTTCCACCACAGTTCGGGATCGATCTGAACCGTAAAGTCGTCGGGAGTGTCCATGGGGTAGGAGCATTCGGATGAAGAAGAGAGCAGGGCCAGGCGTTCGTCATAAACGCCCAGCTTCAGAGATGTCGTGCCGATATCCACCGCGAGTATCATAAGCAGCCTTAATCGAGTGAGTGTATGTGTAGAAAATGGGAAAACCCTTTTAAGGGAAAAGGGTTTTCCCAAACCTTTTCCCAAAACCATTCAATTGCTCGCCTGCGGCGAGCGACGCGTTCATATAGTTACAAACCCAATTTCTGTTTTATGGCGCCGGCGATAGAGGCCGGATCGTTGTCTATGTCCACGGACACTGCGTCATGGGGCTCTTCAAGGGTTTCAAACTGACTTTCCAATAAGCCCGCTTTCATGAAATGACCGGTCCGGTCTTCCATCCTGCGCCTTATAAGGTCGTAATCGCCTTTCAGATAAATAAATCTTATAGGGGCGCAGCCTCCCTTCAGCCGCCGGCGGTACGCTTCTTTTAAGGCGGAACACGCCACGACGGCCGATTGCCCCTCGTCCGCCAACCGGCGCATGAAATCCCTCAGCGTATCCAGCCATGCCCGCCGGTCTTCGTCGGTCAGAGGGGCGCCGCGCCGCATCTTTTCAATGTTGGCCTGGGGATGAAAATCGTCGCCGTCGTAGAAAGGCCATCCCAATTCGTCCGACAGCGTCCTGCCAACGGTTGTCTTGCCCGATCCTGAAACACCCATCAGCACGACAATCATCGACGAACCGCCGTCAATCGTGATGTTTCCGCCTTTGCTCCAGGGACTGCGTTAAAATGAGGTGAGATTCCCGGTTTCATCGAACGTTATATCAGTAAGAGCCTGCTTTACCGTCAGATCGTTACGGCTCTCGGTTTCGGCCAGATAGGCCTTGGAGGCCCAAGCCTCCCTCATGTCCAGAGTGTTGCGGATTCTGACGATCCTGGTATCCTCGGGCTGTTTATATCCGACCGTTAGCAGGGATTTTTCCAGCGCCTCGCGGTCGTTTTTGAACGTTATGGGAATTGAGGCCAGCGCAGGCCTGTTGCCGGTAAGACAGTTGATATACGTTATGTTCCAGTCGGCTTTTTCCACCAGACGTTTGGTGGTGTAGTCGGCAAAACCGATACCGGTGGCGTTACCGTGCGTTTCCTCCGTCAAGTCGCGGACGTAAATCCGGGTGATCTTGGGAGTTTCATCAGAAGCGGCGCAGTGTTCCTGATATTTTCGTCCTATGACGTTGGAGTCCATGCCCGTTCCGCTGATGTTCTTTCCGATTTCGTCGATGATGAGCAAATCAATGTCGGAGTAGGGGATTCGGGGAAGCCACTGTCTGGCCAGCTTCAACAGTTCTATCTCCCTTTCCAGGAATTCCTCGGGACGCACGGCCTGGATGAGCGCGGTTTGTTCGTACTGATTTTCGACGATGGCCAGCCCCAGAACTATGTTGCATTTCTCAATGACGTTTCTGGCCACCGAACGGACGATATGATCGAAGCTCCACTTGATAAACGCCTGGTGGTAGACTTTGGCTCCTTCGTGTTTGCCCAGTCCGATGAGCGTCATTTTGTGCAGTCCGCTTTCGATTTCCCCCGTAAAGTCGGTGTGCGGTTTCACCCGCGCCACGACCGCCACGTGGTCGGCTTCGGAGGCGTATTTATCAAAGAAGACGGGCACACCGTCCTCGGTGGCGCCCACCTGAACCACTTCCATGGACGCCTTGATGGGCGCGCCGGTGTACGCTTCGGTAACGCCGTATCCTTCCACAATGGAGCGCTGAACCTCGGCGACCCCTCCGCCGTGGCTTCCCATGGCGGGCACAATAAACGGTCTGGCGCCTAACGCTTTCAAGTCATTCACCAACGTTTTGACTATCAACGCGATGTCCCGGATGCCGCGGCTTCCCACGGGGACCGCCACGGTGTCGCCGGGTTTTATTTTTCGTGAAAGATCCAGCTTGGCGATTTCTTCATGAACCGCCTTCTCGACATTTTCCAATACAGGCGCGTCAATATGCTGTTCAACGCGCATCATCTGAGGGAATCGCATAGGGGCTCCGCGCTTCAGACTGAGTTAAAGTTATGGGTCGGAGTAGCTTCAAGTGAAAGTCTAACCGGGGCCATCACTATCGTCAACCGCAAATATGGCGCATGGGGCGCCGCGACCATGTTTCCAGCCGGGTCACCTGTCTAGTGGATAAATCCGGCTTAAACAGACATACAGATTTATTTGCCCAAAGACGCTGGAATATCGATCAGAATTCCTATAAGCGCATAATATCGCGCATATATTTGTTCTTGACAGTTTTAAGGAATAGATACTATGGTAGTTTTATGCGAGAGGCTATCGTCTTTCAAATCTACACACGGGACCAACCTATCTCCAAACAATCTCTTGCGACATTGCTGTTGCTGAAGCTCACAAGCCATCAGGAAGTTGAGGCGGGCTGAGATAACCTTTCGCGTAATTCTGCCACGCTTCTGTTTCTACTGAAAAATTACGCCGCCGGCGAGTCCGGGCTTGTCAGGATCTTGCCGGGAATCTTCACTGTGTCCCAGCTCGGAATCATGCGGACCCTTGGTGGGTCGCCGCGGTCGCCACAGAGCGATCACAGGCGTTGATGGTTTGTTCTGAACGGTTCTTTGCGCAAGTGTTTCGTATGCTCCCTTCAATCGGGAATGTTGTTGGTTAACCAACTATCACATACCAAGCAGGAGGTACGGGGACATGAAGAAAGATATCGACGGGCTTACCAGACGAAAATTCTTGAAGACAACCGGCGCCGGGTTGGCGGGAGCCGCCGTGCTCTCCGGACCGTTCGGCTCCATGACCGGCAAGGCGTTCGCCGAAGTGACCCCTCCCGATCTTGCCGTGGAGAAGAATCCCGTTCTCAAAGTGCTTCGCTGGAGCCCGTTTGTGAAGTCCGACGGGGAACTTTGGGATCAAAACACCAAGAAATGGGAACAGCTTACCGGAGGTAAGGTAAGCGTTGAGTTCCTTTCATGGGAGGATGTGCGGCCCAAAGCGGCCATGGAAGCGTCCGTGGGCGCGGGACACGACATCATCCTGGGATGGCACGATGACCCCCATCTGTATCCCGATAAACTCGTGGACGTTACGGATATCGCGGATTACCTGGGTAAGAAATACGGCGGATGGGAGGATGTGTGTGTTAAATACGGGGTCAACGCCGCGACCGGAAAATGGATCTGCATTCCTATGGGCGGGCCGGGGCAGGCCATTGTGTACCGCAAAAGCTGGGTCAATGAAGCGGGCTATGACGAATTTCCCAAGGACATCGAAGGCTTCATAGCCTGTTCCAAGAAGCTGAAAAGCATGGGCCATCCTGTCGGGTTTGCGCTCGGACACGCGGTCGGCGACGGTAATAACTTCGCCCATGGCTGGTTGTGGGCTTTTGGCGGCAAGACTGTCAACGAAGACGGTTCCTGCGCCATAAACAGCAAAGAAACCCGTATGTCGCTCGACGCCATGAAAGACCTGTACGACAACGCCATGATTTCCGGATGCGCGTCCTGGCTGGATCCTCACAACAATAAGGCCTATCTGGCCGGCCAGATTTCGGTGACCAACAACGGTATCAGCATCTATTACGCGGCCAAGGAAAAGTTTCCGGAGATCGCCGAGGATACCTACCATCAGCATCCGCCCGTGGGCCCGGTGGGCCATCCCACGGAACTGCACCTGTTCGACCCGGCATTTATCTTTAAGCACACCTCCTATCCCAACGCGGCGAAGCACTACCTGACGTTCATGCTGGAGAAACCTCAGTGCGGTCCCTGGATCAACGCCATGCGCGGCTATGTGACTCCATCCCTCAAGGGTTACAGGAGCCTTCCGGTGTGGACCGATGACCCCAAGCATACCGTGTATCGCGACTGCATCCAGAACATGCTGTGGAATGGATACGCGGGACCCATCGGTCCCGCTTCAGCCGCGGTAATGGCCGAGTACGTGGTGGTCGACCTGTTCGCCAATTACTGCGCCAGAGGCATGTCGGTCGACCAGGCCATCGGCAATGCGGAACAAGCCATTGTCAAAGCGTATAGGAAATAACCATAGATCGAGAGAAGTCCGTTGACCTCTCATCGGGCGCGGCCGGGGCTCAGGCCGCGCCCTCTTTGGGATTAGAACAAGCTTGTTCAAACGGCGCCTTGAAGGAGAAACGCCCGGCGTTCCTCCTGCGGCCACAGGTGAAACGAAGCGTTCGGAACGCGCCCATATCCTTGACGAAACCAAAAGCACAGGCGGAGCGAAGTGGAGCGACCTGATTATCTGACGGCTGAACGGGATATTTCCGGCTTGAGCGGAATACGCGGACGTCTGGCGCAAACCCTGGAGAATCCGACCCTTCTGGGCTTGCTGTTTGTCGCTCCGGCGGAACTTCTTTTGCTCATATTTCTGGCGTATCCCTTTTTCCTCGGGCTGTGGCTCGGCTTCACCGATACCGTGGTCGGACGCCAGGGAAGCTTTATCGGCTTCCGAAACTATCTTGACCTGCTTAACGATCCCGCATTCCGCCTGACCGTGTTCAACACCTTTTTCTACACCATTATCGCGGTGTTTTTCAAAATGGTGTTGGGAGTGGGGCTGGCTGTTGTCCTCAATCGCGACTTCAAAGCCAAGGGATTGGTACGGGCTATCGTGCTGCTTCCCTGGATTATTCCCACCGCTCTCAGCGCCATCTGTTTCTGGTGGCTCTACGATTCCACCTTTAGCGGCATTTCCTGGACCCTGATGAAGCTGGGCCTGATCGATCACATGATCGATTTTCTGGGCGACCCGTGGAACGCGCGATTGTCTCTCATCGCGGCCAATGTGTGGCGGGGTATTCCGTTTTTTACCATCGGGCTGCTGGCCGGACTCCAGACCATCAACCCGGATCTGTATGAAGCCGCGGACCTGGACGGCGCCGGTTCATGGGCCAAATTCAGAAGGATCACACTCCCGTTGCTGGCGCCCCTGCTGGCGGTGGTAACCGTCTTTTCCACCATATGGACCTTCGCCGACTTCCAGCTGGTATGGGTCATCACCAAGGGAGGGCCGGCGGGCACCACCCACATCTTCGGAACGCTTTCCTTTCAGAGGGCTATGTCCGGAGGGCACTTTGGGGAAGGCGCGGCGATTTCCAATTTTATGCTCCCCATATTGGTGCTCTGCGTGTTGATCAGCTTCACCTTCCTGAAAAGAGAAAACTGAACAATGGCCGAACGCGCGCGATCCAAAATTTTCAAGTTCTACATTCCCCTGGTTCTCTACTTGTTTTTCCTGTTGTTCCCCTTTTATTGGATGGTCAATACCGTGTTCAAGCCGGACAAGGAATTGTACAATCTGAACATCAATCCGCTTTATGTGCTCCATCCCACCCTGGAAAACGTTGTTCACCTCTTTACCGAAACCATATTCCTCAGATGGATGGCCAACACTTTTTTTGTGGCCATCCTAGCCACGATTATATCGCTCGCAACCAGTCTGTTGGCCGCTTACGCCATCCAGCGGCTGCGATTTAAAACCTCGGGCGTGACCGGCGTGGCCATTTTCCTTGGCTATCTGATTCCCCAGACCATCTTGTTCATCCCCCTGGCCCACATCATTTTCAAGCTGCGGCTTTGGGATTCGTTATGGTCCCTGGTGCTCACGTACCCCACGTTTCTCATTCCCTTTTGCACCTGGCTGCTCATGGGATATTTCAAGTCCATTCCCCGGGAAATGGAGGAATGCGCCATGATTGACGGCGCCAGCCGCATCAAGGTGTTTAGAAAGATCATTTTGCCGTTGTGTCTGCCGGGTGTTTTGTCCGCGGGGATCTTTTGTTTTACGCTCTCCTGGAACGAATACATTTACGCGTTGGCCTTCATATCCAATACCGAAAGCAAAACCGTCCCCATAGGATTAGTCACCGAACTGGTTCGCGGAGACGTCTACCATTGGGGCCCGCTCATGGCCGGCGCGCTGTGCGCTTCAGTCCCGGTCGCCCTGGTCTACGCTTTCTTTGTGGAACATTATGTGGCCGGAATGACGGGCGCTTTAAAGGAGTAAAAACCCTATGGCGGAAGTGCGCTTGGAGCATGTTTCTAAACATTTTGATGAAGTTGTCGCGGTCAATGATTTCAGTCTTTCCATTGCGGACAAGGAATTCGTGGTGCTCGTGGGACCCAGCGGTTGCGGCAAAACCACCGCATTAAGAATGATAGCCGGCCTGGAGGATGTGACCAGCGGATCGCTCTACATCGGCGACCGTCTCGTAACCAATACGCCCGCCAAGGACCGGAATATCGCCATGGTATTCCAGAACTACGCCCTGTATCCTCATATGACGGTTTTCGACAACATGGCTTTTTCGCTCGAAATGCACAAGACCTCGAAATCCGAGATAAAAAGACGCGTTATGGAAGCCGCTGAAATACTGGGCATTCAGGAACTGCTCGACCGCAAACCCAAGCAGCTTTCGGGCGGACAGCGTCAGCGTGTGGCGGTCGGCAGGGCCATCGTCAGAAAGCCGGAGGTGTTTCTTTTTGACGAGCCCCTCTCCAATCTGGACGCCAAACTGCGGGCTCAAACCAGGGTTGAGTTGAAAAAACTGCATGAACGTATCGCCACCACCGCCGTCTATGTGACTCACGATCAGGTGGAAGCCATGACCATGGGCGACAGGATTGTTGTCATGAAGGATGGAGTCATCCAGCAGGTAGGGAACCCGCTGGAATTGTACCAGGCTCCGGCCAATAAATTCGTGGGCGGCTTCTTGGGCAGTCCCACCATGAATTTTTTCGAAGCGGAATTGTTCGGGACGCCGGACTCCCTGCGGCTGAAGACCGCCGGGTTCACGCTCAATCTGCCGGGCCGGCAGGCTTCGCGCATGGCGAACTACAGCGAGAAGCGGATCATCGTGGGAATCAGACCCGAAGATCTTCTGCCCGCCGCCGATTCGACAGCCAATAACGCCATCTCACTGCTTATTGACGTGGTGGAGCCGATCGGAAGTGAAACCTATGTTTTCGGCGTCGCGGACGATGTGTCTCTTGTGGCGGGAGTGGGGCGGGGATCGCGGGTAAAGGCGCACCAGAACGTTGTCTTAACGCCGATCATGGACAATATCCATCTCTTTGACATCCGGGACGAAAAAGCGCTCATGTGATGGCCCCGGCTACAACTGGAAGCCCAGGCCAAACACCCTGATCTTGGCGGGCTCCGCGAGATAGGGAGACAGCGCGCGTTCCAGTCCTATGCGTTCTTCGCTGTTTATCCAATTATTCCAAGATTCAACCGTGGTCCATTGCGCCACAATCACCACTTCGTCATTATCGATATAATTTACCAACGTCTCCCCGCCAATATAGCCTTTCCGTTTCATCGCGGCTATCCTGATTTTATGAATTATGTCAATTACTTCCTTGGAAGGAGGCTCTTTTAGTTTGCGCTCCACCATTATCTTGAAGCTCATGGGGGACTCCTTTCTTAAAAGCATTGAACATCAGGAACATCGGTATGATTGAGCTAATGAAACGCGGCGTCGCCTTTTTCATTATAGTTCATGATCATACCATTTGCATGAAGCTTAAAACCGCAATTCCCCGCAACGTTTTGATTTTCTTAAACCCGGCGGTTCAATGCAGCTCCGCATTGGGGGCATTTTAGTTGCATACACGGAACACCGCGCTGATGGGGCTGGCTGTGGCCGCATTTGGGACAAACGCAGTCGTCGCCGGGGCCCAGCGCGGCTCCGCCCATTCGGCCACGACCGCCTTTCTGCCCCATGCTCCGTCCGGTTCCCGGACCTTTTCCAGTGGGCCCTGTTCCGTCTCCTCTTGGCATAACAAATATCCTCCTTCCGTGTCTATGCGCCTTAACTGCGCGCTCAGGTAAAACAAGCTGGGAGCCGTTCGATTTGCTGGCGCCCCTTATCGTGTTTCCTACCGTTCCTTGATACGGTGTGTTTCAAAAGATAACCGTCAAACGCGTGTGTCCGCTTTCGTCTCCACGTGTGTTCTATCGAAAAAGATTCGGCTCCGACATGTCTTCATAAGTTTCGTCCGACCGCCGCTTGGGCAGCGCAACGGTGAACACCGTTCCCCGGCCCACTTCACTGGAAACCATGACCCGTCCGCCATGCGCTTTGACGATCTTCATCACCGCGGCGAGTCCCAGCCCGTGGCCTTGATGTTTTGTATGGCCGCTTCCCCGATAGAACGTGTCGAATATATAAGGCAGTTCTTCGGGGGGAATGCCGGCGCCCTGATCGCTGACCCGGATCATGATCTCCAGCGCGGTTTCCTCGATGTCTATGGAAACGGTGGTATCTTCCGGGGAAAACTTCAGAGCGTTTTCCAGCAAATTGGTGAAAACCCGCCGCAGGCGATGTGAATCGGCCTCTATAACGGGAATTTTTTCATCATAGAGAAACTCCAGGCGAATTCCCGCCTGCCTGAACCTCGGCTGATAGACTTCAATCAGCTCCAAAAGCGTTTTATCCAGGTCCGTGGCGCTCAGGTTCAGGTTGAGTTTGCCGGTTTCCAGGCGGGAGAAATCCAAAAAATCGTTTATGAGCAGTTCCAGGGTTTCAGCCTCCTTCTGGAGGATGTGGAGGTAGTGGGTCCGTTTCTCTTCAGCGATTTCGGACCCCTTGTTCAGCATTCGGAGCGCAAATCCCTGGATACTCACCAAGGGAGATTTCATGTCATGGGCGAACATGGAGATAAGGTTGGCGCGTTCCCGTTCCAGGGCCTTCAAGTCACTGATGTCCTGAATGACTTCCACAGCCCCAATAAGCGCCCCGGTCTGGTCGTACAGCGCGGATATGCTCAACCGCGCCGGTATGTGGACGCCCTCCTTGTTGACGATGGTTGTTTCCAACCGGACTAGCGGTTTTCTGTTGGTCAAAACCGTCCTCAGGGGACAGCGGCTTCCGCACATCGCGCCTTGCAGGATATCCCCGCAGTAATTGCCCATGGCCTCCTTTTCCAGGTATCCGGTGATCCTTTCAGCCCAGGGGTTCATTTCCGTTATTTTTAAGTCCGGGTCCAGAGTGATAACGCCGACCGGCATGTTTTCGATGGTCAGGGCGAGGAGTTTCAAGCGATCGAATTCAGGCAATCCGTTGTCGGACGAACGAGCGGGAAGGTCTTTTTCGATATGTAAGATTTCTCTGTCCGTATTTTTTCTCATCGCGCCTGTCCTCGCTTTCATGGCTTCAGCCGCGCGCAGAGGCGAATCATGATCCGCCTCTGCGTTTGATAAAGAGATTAGGCTTCGGCGGTCTTTTCCAACTCCTTGATCCGCGCCTGAATGATGTCCAGCTCTTCCTGGAGTCTCTGAGCATGGTTTTTTAACCCGCCAACTTCTTCCTCTCGGCTCATCGCATATCCGTAGGGAGAAGGCGGCGCGCCCCATGCCATGCGGCCCCAGCCGGGCGCTCCCGCCACGCAATATTGATGACGCAAGCCTCGCCCTCCACCTCGACGCCAGCCGAAGAAAGCTCCCCGCACGGGATACGGGCTTCCATACTCCGCGCACATTCCCTGTCCTCTTCCGCTCATGGGGCCTCTCCCCATGGGGCCTGTTCTATCAAAACCGGGCATGATGTTTACCTCCTTCTGTTTGGAATCGATCTCGCCGATCCCGGCTTTTCAGTTTCACCCGTTTTAAACACCTAATGAGCATATTGCATGCCAGTGAGAAAGACATGCCTGTCAATACGTTCAACTTGCTGATAATACGATATAAAGAATATAGGGGCCTGATTTGGGAGAGCCTTGCCGGCGAGGATAGCCGAAGCTTAAGGTTGCAATAGCGCAAATAAGGTTGCATTACTGGTACAATGCCATTGCGATTATGCGCCGGTGCTTTTTCAAGGGTGAAGCATGGCTTCTCCCACGGTCATCCCGATCATTCTTTAACGCGGGAAGGCTCACAGGAAGAGAACCCAGCGGACTCATATTATTGTGGACAGTTTTCAGGATAGTCTCTATGGTTCTAGTATGCGCGACGTTGTGACGTACCATGAAGCGCCGCAGTGAGCCTGAACAGCGTATGAAGAAGGAGGGGAACCAATGAAACGCCGGAGCGCTCAAATTCTTGGAAGACCTGATTGGTCCGTTATCCGCAGTTTATACAAATCCATGGGTTACAGCGATTACGACCTTGACCGGCCGCTTATCGGCGTAGCCAACTCCTGGAACCGGGTTGTGCCCGGCCATTACAACCTGAACCAGGTTTCGGAATATGTAAAGCAGGGCATCTTTCAGGCTGGAGGCGCGCCCGTGGAATTTGGATTCATCGCCGCATGCGACGGCATCGCCAACGGACATGAAGGGATGAAATACATTCTCCCCTCAAGGGACCTTATCGCCAATGACATAGAAGTCATGGTGGAGGCTCACCGGCTGGACGCTGTGGTTATGCTGGGGTCCTGTGATAAAATCGTGCCCGGCATGCTGATGGCGGCCGCCCGTATTGATTTGCCCGCCCTCATTGTAGTCGGAGGCCCCATGGAGGGGGGATGCCAGTTCGATAACCGCGCCTCTGATATTACGTCACTCACCGAAGGGCTTGGAATGCTCAAGTCGGGAAAGATCGACGAAGCCACCTTCCTCCGCTTGGAAGACTGCGCCGGGCCGACGTGCGGCTCCTGTTCTTTTCTCGGCACGGCCAACACCATGTGCTGCGTGGCCGAAGCCATGGGCATGTGCGTCCCCGGAAGCGCCACCATACCGGCCACGCACGCCGACCGGCTGCGGGCGGCTCAGTTGTCGGGCCGTATGATTGTCAAATTGGTGGAGCAGGGTATTACAGCCCGTCGCATCATCAATGAAAAGGGCATAGAAAACGCCGCGCGCGTCAGCGCCGCCATAGGCGGGTCCACCAACGTGGCCTTGCATCTCCCTGCCGTGGCGTACGAAGCGGACTGTGAGGTGTCCATGGATATTTTTGAAGAATGGTTCAGAGCAACCCCGCATATAGCCAAAATGAATCCGGCCGCGCCGGCCAACGTGCCCGATTTTCACCAGGCCGGAGGCGTACCCGCGGTTATGAAGGAGATATTGCCGCTCCTGCACAGGGACGCCATGACCGTGACCGGCGAGACGGTCGCCAAAAATGTCGCCGACGCCCGGATCAATGACAGCGGTATCATCAGGACCATGGACAACCCCTGGGCGGCCGGAGGCGGGCTGGCCATATTGCGCGGTAATCTGGCCCCGGACACGGCCATCACCAAACCGGCGGCCATTGTTCCCGAGCTTCGGACTTTTACCGGCGCCGCCCGCTGTTTTGACAGCGAGGAGGACGCGAACAAGGCCATCCTCGAAGGAGCTATCAAGGAAGGACAGGTTGTGGTCATCCGCTATGAAGGACCCAAGGGCGGCCCCGGCATGCGGGAAATGTACAAGGCCATGAAACTGCTTTACGGCCGAGGATTGGCGCTGAAGACTGCGCTCATTACGGACGGCCGCTTTTCCGGCACCAACAACGGCTGTTTTGTGGGCCATATTTCTCCCGAAGCCGCGGAAGGAGGGCCGCTGGCGATTGTCAGGGACGGCGACCGTATCACCATTGACATCCCCAACCGTTCCCTGCGCCTGCATGTCTCGGATGACCAAATAAAGGACAGACTCGCGCAGTGGAAAAAACCTGAGCCGAAGATCAAAAAGGGATATCTGGCGCTCTATGCGCGTCTGGCCGAGTCCGCGGACAAGGGAGCAATCATACGGCATAAGACCGATTAAAAGGGTTTCTTGTAATTTCCCGGAAATTCAGGAGGGTATTGAGGCGGCGCGGCGCGCATAGGCGCCGGGTCCGGTCCGGAGAAGGCTAGGGGGCTTTTTCCGGCGCCAGGATTTCCCAATGCGATACCCAGGGGACGCCCAACCGTCCTTCACGGGTGGTGATAATGGCCGTATCGCCCAAGCGGCAGCAATCCCGGGGGCGATCCAGATCGGCGGTGAGGCGCGAACCGGTGTCGAATCGCACTTTCCTGCTTCCTCTGCCCTTGATGAAGGTCTTTGAAACCGTGGCCCGTATCTGTATTTCCGGCGCCTCGTCCAGGGCGCCGTTGACGAAATACACTGAACCGACGGTCAGGAGAAAAAACGCCGCAAGTCCCAGGGCCAGCGCCATTCCAGTCGCTAGATGGCGGTCGGTTCTGAGCCTGCTCAGGAGCCAGGAAAACACGCTGTAAAGGGCGGCCAGCCCCAGGCCGTAAGGCAGCGCAAGAGCGGATATGGCCCAAAAGGAAGCGTAGAGCGGGGGATAGAGTTCCGTACCCGCAATCAATAAGACGACCCCCACAATCAGACATATCACCAGCGGCGCCGCGAGTCTGAAGCGGAGCGCTGCGCCGTCGACGGCGGATCCCGTGGAGGGGCCCGGAACAACGTCATGGAAGCGGGCCAATTGATCGAGTTGGTCCAAAGCGGCGTGAACCATGCGTACGGCGACCGTTTCATCGGGTTCCAGCTTGATTACCAGCGAAGCGCCGTCGTTATGGAAACGGACTCGCGTGACCCGTCGCTCCAGAAGCTTCAGGAGCCGCTCTCGAAACCAGGAATGGGAAATGGCGGTTTGGGTCGAATCTGTGTCCCCCGTGTCGATGTAAACCCGTCGGTTGAAATATTCGTCAGGCGTGTCAAAGCCTTTGGCCAGACCTATGGCCAAACAGAGGCGGTCGAACCAGTTTTTCCTTCGCGCGGAAAGCTTCCAGTTGGTCCGCATGGGCAGGGTGACCGTGAGTTTTGGCGGGCTGGATCGTCCCTGGGGGGTGTAGGAGCAGATGAACGAGGCGCCGTTGAGATATCCGGACAGGGTAGACTCAATGGTCAGCTTGTTGAGTGTAATATCGCAGCCGGATTCTTTGGCGATCAGGCGTAAGGCGCCTTTTGATTTTCCTACGTACCACTTAATAATAAAGACGAATACGAGGATGGTCGCCAGAACCGTGACGGCGGCAAAAACAATCAGAATGGACATCGCGCTGTCAATTGAGGAACCCCGTGAGGGGACCTGGTCGTGGAAAGGCTTTCATCTTCGGGAAGGAATGACTGAAAACGAGCCGAATCGGGGTAGACTGTTCTTCTCATCTGCAGCCCAAGGCCGTTTTCCCGCCAAAGCGCTCATCCGGGGCTGTTTTCTGTTTGAGGGTTTTTTCGAGGCCGCGATGACGCGGCCTCGTTACGTTCCACTACTCCTTACTCCTGCACTTTCTTTTTCCGGCTCTCCACGTAGGCGTTGCGCAAGGCAATGTACGGGTCGAGGGCGCCTTTCTTGAGCGCCTCATAATCACCGAGGGTCAGTGAGGCCCCATTGACCGTATCGGCCGCCCTGATGGCCAGACTGTCCGGGAAGAACGGGGTGACGTAGCTGACCGGATCGAGGAAATAGTCACCGGCCAGACCGATGCCGTCCCGCAAGGTCGAAGGACCGATCAAAGGCAGAACCAGGTAGAAACCGTTGCCGACACCCCATTTGCCAAGCGTTTGTCCGAAATCTTCGTCGCTGGGCTCGTAACCGTTATATTTCTTTGCGACATCGAACAGTCCTCCGATGCCGAACATGGTATTGATCGCAAAACGCGCCAATTCACGCTGCGCGCCATCTCCCTTGCCCTGCAGCAAATTATTCACAAACCGGATGGGGAAAACGAGGTTGGCGAAAAAGTTGTCTATGCTGGTCCTGACCACCTGGGGGAACACGAACTTGTATCCCTGCGCTACAGGTTTAAGCAGCCAGAAATAGAATTTGTCATTGAAATGGTAGGCCGCTATATTCCAGTAATACAGCGGATCGGGAATTTCCGCCTCGACGCCGCCCTCATCCGTGTCGATTTCGATGTCATCGAGTACGAAATCCTCACTCATTTCATCTTTCTTACCCGAAGAATCTTTCGCGGCAGCGAGAATTATAAAAGGACGGGGCTCATAATTCTGACTGAATTCGTTGGGCAGCGGCTGAGCGGAATGATGAGTGACGGGCGGCGCGCTCGCGCATCCGATCGCCAGAAAAGACACAACAGCAAAAAGAAGGAGTAGCTTTTTCATAAGATCAGTGTTCCTTTCCGTGGGACGGCGCTTACGAAGCCTTCACTTTTTCCTGTAATGTTTTCAGCAGCTCTTCGGGGGTTTGTTTGTTTAAAATGTCATTGAATTGACTTCGGTAATTCTTAATCAGGCTCACCCCTTCAATTATAACGTCATAAACTTTCCATTTATCATCCTTGCGTATCATTCTATAAAATATAGGGATGTCTCCGCTTGACGCAAGGACCTTGGTCTGGACTTCCGCCTTGTCGTCGGAGAAAAGCTTTTCGTTGCTGAACTCTACTTTTTCATCCTTGTACGCCAGAATTCGATCCATGTAGACGCTTTCAAGCAGGTCACGATAAAGGGGCACAAATTCCTTTCGCTGCTCGACGCTCAATTTATTCCAATTTCTCCCCAGCGTTCGCTTTGACAGCTCAACGTAATCGAACATCTCATTACTGATCGCCCTGATCTGGTCTTTCTTTTTTTCCAGGATCGATTTATCGTCCTTCGAACCGTCGGCAAGCACCGCCAGGACTTCGTTGACACGCTTCTCGATTGTCTGTAAAGGAGCGTCCGCGAAGACAAGACTTGGCGCCGCAAAGAAAAAGATAAGTAACAGGATAGCGATTTTTTTCATATCCGAGCCCCCATAGGTATAAGGTTAGATTTCATCGCCGCGCTTTTTGGGGCGAAAATGAAACATGCCTCACAATTTTGAGCAAATATAAGGCCACTTTCAAGAGTGTCACGGTGAGCGAGACGATCACTCTTAAATTATAGTACGCCTCAACATATTTAGATACCACTTTTCCGATTTTCAGGCGAGTCCAAATTCACTTGGCATGAATTTTTAGTCGAGATTAAGGGTGATAGGGGACGAGGCAAGGTTTTATTTTATTAAAATACAGTTAATTGGAGTTCAAGGGCTCAAGGAAGCGTTAAACTGGGACGTATTATAGGTGACGATGGACTATGCGGCCGTTACAGGGAGGATGAACGCTGTCGGATTCGATGCTTGGAATGACAGCTCCCTGACGATTAGTGGGAAGTGTGTCTTTCGGACCCTTGGCAAAAGCGAACTTTGCCTTTCTGAAACACGGAGCAGTATTTAGAATTCAAATCAGAGCCGAAGCGGGATTATCATGACTCTCTCTTATCGTTTTCTGGCGCTTTTGGTTTTGTCAGTCATGCTGAATGGTTGTTTTATCTTCCAGGGTCTGCCTGAACCAGTGGACACGGATGAACGTCTGCGGTCCTTTCCGGTTAAAAACGTTCCGCTCGGTGAGCCGGTCACCATATATTGGGACGATCATCTGATCCCCTTTATAGAAGCTCAAAACGACGAAGATCTGGCGTTTACCGTGGGATTGGTCCATGCGCATCTTCGTCTGGCCCAGATGGAATTGTTCCGTCAGGCGGCCTCAGGCCGTTTGGCGGAGACATTGGGGCCTTACTTCACTGATATCGATTACGGCTTACGTATATTGGGTTTCAGGCAAGCTGCCCTGAAGATCGAAAAAAATCTGCCCGCGCCCACGCGACGGTGGATTCAGCGCTACGTCCAGGGGATCAATCACTATAAACGGGAGCAAAAGGAAAAACCGCACGAAGCGTATATCATGAATTTCAATTCGGCGCCCTGGACGGTTACGGACGTTCTCACCATTAGCCGCATGTTTGGCGCGGACGTTAATTGGATCACTTATTTTCAGCTGCTCCCGCTCTGGGGAACCCCAGACTGGCCGAAAGTCTGGAGCCGGGTTCTGACAAACGGCCGCATGAGCGTTCCCAGTTTTGCGCGGAAAGAGGACATTTTGCCCGCCATGCTGGCGGATTTCAGCAAGTCGGGAAGCAACTCCATCGCCGTAGGGCCGCATAAGTCGGCCACATCGGCCGCGATCATGGCCAACGATCCTCATCTGGGCATTCAGATACCCAACCTCTGGCTCATAGCCGGCTACAAATCCCCCTCCTATCATGTGGTGGGCCTCATGCTGCCGGGGCTGCCCGTCATGGCTCTGGGAAGAAATCAGGACCTCGCCTGGGGGGGCACGAACATGCGCGCGGCGTCCAGCGATCTGTACGAGGTTTCCGGCGTTCCGGAGAAGGATATGGAGACGCGGACTGAAAAGATAGTCGTCCGCTGGTGGTTCGATAAGGAAGTTACGGTGCGGGTGACCCCTTGGGGGCCTGTGATCACTGATACCCCGCTGTTGAAAAAATACAAGGGGCCGCCGCTGGCCCTGCGCTGGACGGGTCATGAAGCGAGCGACGAGATCGGCGCCCTGCTTCGAGCGAACCGCGCGGCGTCGCGTGAAGAGTTCATACAGGCCTGGTCCGATTACGGCGTTTCCGGACAAAACATTCTTTTTGCGGACCGGTCGGGCGACATCGGTCTTGCGCTCGCGGTCAAGCTTCCTCGACGCGCGTACGACCAGCCTCCCGGGTTGTTTCTTGATCCTCGGGACCGCCGCGCCGGATGGGACGGTTACGTCACCTCACAGGATCTGCCCTCCATAGTCAATCCGCCCGAGGGATTTCTGGCGTCCTCCAACAATGTCCCGGTAAAAACGGAACCAAGGATCGGTTTTTTCTTTATGGACAACGATAGGATCAGACGGCTTAAGTCGCTGATTGGCGCCAGGGAGTCCGTCGATCTGGAATTCGTTCGTTCGCTTCAGCACGATGTGGTAGCTCCCAGCGTGGTGGAGTTGCGGGATTTCATAGTAAAAATAACGCGTGGACAAGAGGAGGGTTTTGATTTAATCGAAACCCTGACGCAGTGGGATGGCCGCCTCGCGTATGACTCACATGGCGCTCTGGTCTTTGAACTGCTTTGTTATCATATGGCGGAGGTGTATTATGGGGCCTTGTTAAGCCCGGAAGTCGCCAAAACGATGATCGGGTCCGCCGGCCTGACGGAAATGTTGCTTGAGGATTGGAAGCGTGAGGATGGGACTACGCTGCGAAACACGATGACAGAAGCGATGGCGGCCGTCCGGAAAGATTTGAAGCGCTGGAAGGTGTGGGGAGATGTGCACCGTCTGCGATTGAGCCATATTCTAAGCCGTATCCCACTTTTGGGGCGGCGCTATATATTCGAGGATTACCCGGCGAGCGGCGGGTCCACTACGCTCATGAAAACGGCGCATACGCCCACCAACGAACGTCACGCGGCCTTCTACGGCTCCAACGCCCGGCACATATCGGAGATGTCCGACCTCGATAACAACTGGTTCGCGCTTCTGGGAGGGCAGGACGGCTGGCTGGGCAGCGCTCATCTGACCGACCAGGCGGCGCTCTGGCGCGCAAACGAGTATATACGGGTTCCCCTGCGGCCGTCTTCCATTAAGAAAACCTTCCGGCGCCGGATGACGCTGGAGCCGGGGGGCGAGTGAAAACGAAAAAATCCAACGGGCTCGCAGGCTTGGTAGCGTATGGGAATAAAAAAATGATCCCCAAACCAGAAAGGTTTGCTATACAGTAGGTCGATAGTTAACTCCCGAAGTGGAAGAACGTTTCTGAAAGCGCTTTCAGGGTTCCCGGACGGACTTAGGGGTACCCTGAAGCGTCGCGCAGGGGTGGCGTCATGGGTATACGCATAAAGATTTTGCTCGGTTTTCTGATACTGACCGCCATGTTGTTCATCGCAGGGTTTTGGTCTGTGTACGAGTTAACCAATATGGGAGTGTCCGTTCAAAACATCCTGGATGACAATTACCGGAGCATCAACGCCGCCAGAGTAATGGTGGAAGCGCTCGAACGGGAAGACAGCGCCATATTGCTTCTGCTTTCCGGAAAATGGAAACAGGGGAGGGATATCATGGACGCGGCCGACCGATCCTTCCGGGAAAGCTTCAATGCGGCGTCGGCCAATGTCACGATCCCCGGAGAAAAAGACAGCATCAATGAAATCGAAAAATCATACAGCGCTTATAAGGACGTCTGGATCAGACCTATTGTGGGGACCGACAAGGAAAACAGTCTGGACTGGTATTTCGGTGAAATTCATCCGGCCTTTGTCAAGGTGAAGGAGGCGGTTTTAGGGCTGATGTACCTTAACGAGCGGGTTATGTACAAAACCTCGGTGAACCTCAAGGAGAAGGCCCACCGCGCGGTCATGCCCGGGGTGATAGCCATCATCGCGGCGCTAGTCTTTACGCTTATCTTCAACTATATGATCAACCATTTTGTGGTCAGCCCTTTGCTGGATATCACCTCCGGCATCAGCAATTTTCTCGAAAATGGAACACCCTTTACCTACAGCGTGGAAACGAACGACGAACTCTATAACCTGAGTCTGCTGGTTCGCGAGCTGATGGTCAAGTACGAACAAAAAGCGTCTGTATAATGCGGCCTTATGTTGTCTTAAGATATAATGGGTTCATTCTGCTCCTGAACGCCTCCTTTCTGCTGATCTCATCGGCGATCTCGGCGTTTCATGAAGATTCCGCGCTTTTCCCGCTTCTCTACAGCGCGATAGTCACCGCTCTTTTCGGAGCGTTCCCCCTTATTTACACGCCGCGCGCGCAAGAGATCAGCAACGAGGAAGGTCTGCTTATCGTGGTGACGAGCTGGCTTTTGTCATGCCTGTCGGGGGTTATGCCGTACGTGCTGTGGGGAGGTGAATTCACCTTCACCAACGCCTGGTTTGAGAGTGTTTCCGGTTTCACCACCACGGGCTCGACCATTCTCACCAATATCGAGGCGTTGCCGTTGGGTCTGCTTTTCTGGCGTTCGGCCACCCACTGGATAGGTGGCATCGGGATCATCATCTTCGCCCTGTCTCTGCTGCCGTCCATGGGGAAGGCGGGAATGCTGTTGTATCGTTCGGAAATGTCTCCCCTGGCTGCGGATAATTTCCGCTTCAGGACCAAAAAAACGTTGAAAGTTCTGGTGGTGGTCTACGTGGGGCTGACCATCCTTGAAACAATAGCCTTGCTTATCTGCGGGATGAATTTGTTTGACGCGGTGACCCACGCCTTCGCCACAATCGCCACCGGAGGATTCTCTCCCAAGAACCTGAACGTGGCCTACTTTAATAGTGTCCCCATCGAAGTGGTGATTATGATTTTCATGATTCTTTCCGGCATGCATTTCGGATTGTTGTTCGGCGCGGTATGCGGCGACTGGAAGAGTCTCTGGAAATCATCCGTTGCGCGATCCTATCTGCTGATGATGGGGATCGGCGTCCTGATTACCACGATCTCGCTGCGCGGCGGCGTTTACAACAACTGGCCGGACGCCTTGCGATACGCCTCCTTTCAGCTCATCTCTCTCGGCACTTCGACCGGGTTCGCCAACGCCGATTCGGCGTTGTGGCCTTCGCTGTCTGTCCTGGTGATACTTTTTTTCACCTTGCAGTGCGCGTGCGCGGGTTCCACCTCGGGCGGAATAAAGGTCGACCGTCTGGTGCTGTTCTGGCAGGCCCTGAAGATAAGAATCGCCAGAATAAAACACCCTCATATGGTCGTTTCGGCCAAACTGAGCGGGGCCCCGGTCGAACAGGCGGTATTGGAGGAAAGCGTTCTGTACATCGTCTTGTATGTGACGATTGTATTTTTTACCAGCTTGCTGCTGACGGCGTTGGGCGTGGACGGTTTGACCGCCTTTACCGGTTCGGCGGCTACCATGGGCAACGCCGGGCCCGGTTTCGGGACGGTAAGCTCTCTGGGCAATTTCAGCTCCATACCCGCGCTCGGCAAATGGGCCCTTTCCGCGAATATGCTTATCGGCCGGTTGGAAATTTTCAGTATTTTGATGTTGCTCAAGGTACGATCATGGAAATGAGGAAAGGCGGATAAACGCTTCGGTGGGGGGAAGCTTCCCGGTGGAGCGCTCGTCGCCCGGCGCGGGGATTGCCAGGAATTGATCTCCGGAGACCGGATACAACCTCTGGAGATGTTAAAACGGCCCCGGATTGAACACCGCTTCCATGCGCCCGCCCTCCTGATCCGGCATGATAGGCACCAGGAAGATATCCATGGACCCCATCGTGTGATTCTCCACCGTATAGATGCGCTGAGGCAACGCGACTTGTCGCGGCACTCTGAACACCAGGGAGAAAGCGCGGGATTCCTCGGTCCGCACTTCATTGTTTGGGAAGCGGTCGCCCAGGTTGGCCACTTCAATGAGTTCCGCGTCTACGGCGCTTGAGTTCTCGGGATGAATGAGAAATTTCTCATGCAGATGAGACGAGAATTCCTTTGCGGTCAATTTCATGATGTGTTCCTTGTATGAGATCCAAATGAATGCGAGTAAGGATCGGCGCTCTTAATCCTATGTCGTTTGTTCCTGATTCTTTTCGCTACCTTGCGGTGTCCACTCCAGCAAATAATAGACTCCGTCGTTTCCGACTATGGTAAAGCCCAGCCGCTTGTACAACCGCAGGGCGGGATTGTTGGTTTCGACATGAATTCGCACCGGAACGTCCCGTTCCCCTGCCTCGGCCAGGATATCGTTGAGCAAACGTGATCCGATTCCCTTCCCGCGGTATTTGGTCAGCAATGCGATGTCCACGATACGTATCTCATCGTCTCTCCGGTCGAGATACAATCGCCCCACGGGACGGTTTTTTATTTGGATTATAAGGTAATCGGCCTCGGGAAAGGCCTGCTCGTAATAACGCCTCTGGGTATCGAATTGCATGGCCAGGAAGCCATTTTTTTGACTCTGGGGCCAATCAAGCGGCGCAAGTTCGTCTTCCCGTGAACTGGCGTACACCCGCTGCAAAAACTGGCGGTCACCGGTTTCAACAGGCCGAAGATCTATGAAAGGCTTCATGGCGGTCGTCGTTCCTGAAAATTTGAGGTTTGTGGATCGCGCTCGGGGCGTCGAGCCGGTCGGCGCGGAAGATATCCTTATTTATTGCAGGTGAGTATAAGCAGAATTCATACCAAAGAGATAATCGCGCGACAAAAACATCGTGATCAAGACCGGCCCCGCCTGGGGCGGGACCAAGCCTTGCCTATTTCGAAGAGTGTTTGCTACCGGAGAGTCCTATCTTTACCGCTTAGCTTCTGCACGGATATACGCCGTAAAGGGCGATGCAAAAATTCACCGTCAGAAACGGCTGCATGTTGTTGTCGAGCTCATAGGTTGGCTGCTGCATGGACACCTGATTGCCTTGCAGCGCAGCCGTGCAGCTGATGGTTTCGCTGCCTCCCGATTGGGCTATCGTTCGGTTGGTGAGTCCCGGTCCTTGTCCACGATGAATCGCGACGCGGCCTCGCAGATCGGGAAGCGCGAAGGTGGCCCTGCAATCGCCGCCGTAATTGCAGCCGAGAAGTGAGAATAGGGCCGGGTTCTGAGAAATTGACATGATCTGACCATCACAAAAGGCCCAGTTTTGCGGGGCATAATCAAATCCGAACATTCTGATTTCGCCGATAAATGGTTCTGACATTTATTGTTTTCCTCCTGAAAGTTAAGCCTGAACAGCCGTGGGATCGAAGCCGGGCTGAGCGTAAATGTATAACGTTTCCTCAGGCGCCCAATCGACGCAGAGCGGTATCGCAATCCGGCCGTCATCGAGCGTGGGTTTGTACCGTTCCACCGGCCCATGGGAGCCGTTGAACACCTGCACGTATCCGCTCACCGCGTCCGAAACGTAGCTGAAGCCGTTTGAGTCGATAACGATCGCGCTGGGATCGAGGAACTGCCCGTCATCCTGACCATAGGAGCCATAGGATCCGAGATAGTCGCCTTCCTTGCTGTACATCTGGACGCGCGCGTTTCCGGAGTCCACTACATGGACTTCCCCGTTAGGGGAAATATCCACGCTTTCGGGATGGTTAAGCATGGCGCCCTCGGTCCCTAATTCTCCGAACCGGCGCGCGGGGTTCCCCTCCGGATCGAAAACCTGAATGCGGTGGTTATGGGCGTCGCAGACATAGAGAAAGCCGTCTTCATCCACGGCGATGTCGTTCGGATAGTTGAGATCGTCATCGCCGGTTCCCGGATCGCCGATCTGGAAAAGCGCGTTTCCATTTTCATCAACCACTTCGATTTCGCTGTCGCCATGATCCACGATGTACAGCAACCCGTTGGGGCCCGGTTTCATCTCCATAGGATAGTTAAGCTGGCCGGGAGCGTCTCCCAATCCGCCCTTTTCCCAGAGTACCGACCCGTCGGCGTTGTAACGAACCAGTTTGTGCTCCAGGCTGATGAGTTCGTACAGATTGTTGTTGTGGTCATAGATAAGCCGCCGTTCACCCACCATGGTCGGCCGTGGCGACTGTACGCTCGCGCTTGAGCCCGAGCCGCACCCATAGGGGAGCAAGCCGGCCGCGACGATCGCCTGACCGGTGTATTTCAGAAAATCCCTTCTGTTCACGCGAGTTCTCCTTAAAGAGGATTGTGCGAGGTTCTGTAACGTTTGGCCTGCGAAGCGATAAGAAGAGTGTCGAAATCGCTGGAATTCGCCATGTATGCGCTTCAGCTTCTCCAACTTCTGGAATAGTTCATCGGCGCGCGAAGGTCCTTTCTTTAGGCGAAAATTGGGTTGTCAAAAAAGGTTGACCTTTTTGAACAATTCATGATATTAAATACTTCAAAGTAAGTTAGTGCACGCTAACAAACGGATTGAGTGACATGACCCAGCCCAAAAATAGCGACGTCCCGGATAAACCTTTGACTTCCGTAATGGAAGACTACCTTGAAGCCATCGCTATCCTCGATGAGGAAAGAAAGGTGGTCAGAGTAAAGGATATCGCCAAAAAGCTGGGAGTTAAAATGCCCTCGGTCACCAGCATGCTCAAAACCCTCAGTGTCAGAGGGTTAATCAATTATGAAAAATATGAATACGTCGAGCTGACCAAAGAGGGCGCCGACATCGGCAAGAAAATGCGGCGCAAGCACCGGATAATCCGCGCGTTTCTGACCGATTTTCTGCGAATCGACTTCGAAACGGCCGACGAGGAAGCCTGTCAGATGGAACACGCTCTGAGCTCATCGACACTTGACAGCCTGACTGATTTTATGGAATTCATTCAGACCTGTCCTCGGGCGGGGCAGACCTGGCTTGATTATTTCGCCGAATATCAGCGTGGCGGACGGAAGCAGGAACACTGTACGGAGTGTGTGGAACGGTTTTCTTGCGGGCTTAACCAGCGCCTTGATTCCTAGGGCGGGTTGGCGCGAGGCGGAACGCGTTCTCGGCGACAGCGGCGGCGTCAAAGCCAAAATAACCGCGAATATAAGTGTTTTGCAAATTCAGGCGACGCGGTCTGAGTCATTTTTAGAGTTTTTAATATTTTTTTTGACCTTATAGTTAGACTAATCAAACAGAGATATGGAGTTCTAACATTGAATCGCGATGTTCGGGAATTGGATGCTCAGGAATTGATGAACGCCCTTAGTAAAAGCGTTAACGAGTTGCATCAGGAAATTGAAACGCACCACCTTCTTGTCGCTTCCATCTTGGGACAAAAGGTGAATGAGCGCAGTCTGGAAAAACTTCAAAAGCGCCTCGTGGTCTGTTCGCGGGAAGCGAAGCTTAGAGCGGCCATTCATGAGGCCATCGAAATTCTGGATGAAAGTCGAAAAGCGTTTAAAAGCAAGAGTCTTGAGGCCCTGCGTAAGAAGCTGACTCGCGTGCTGATAGACGCTGAATAACCCGCTCAAAATCAGTCTTACGGTTCTCGCGCCTCTTTGACGCGCGGGAAAAGTGAAGGCGCGTCTCGATCGCGGTACATCGGGGAGCGCCTTTTTCTCTTTAAAATCACTGAGAACCATACAAGGAGCAAGCGAATGAGCGCCAACTTTAAAACCGAATTTAAAAACTGCAACGGCAATCTGCACATTGCGCTACAGGGAGATTTCGACGGCGGCTCAGCGTGGGAGTTAATCAATCTGATTCATGGGAACTATGATGGGCGCGGCAGAGTCTACATAGATACTGATAAACTGGGGCGAATATACGCGTTCGGCGTAAGTGTTTTCCGGCGCCGCCTCAATCCGATCTGGATGCCGCTTAACCGTCTCTTCATCAAAGGAAAGAAAGGATTCCATATTGCGCCAAAAGGCAGCACGGTCGTGGTAATACCGCAAGATTGCGGCGCTGTGCGCAGAGAGAATTCGGACCTTGGTCAGCGCCCTGGGGCCCCAAAAGAAATGACTTCCTCGTGAATAATTAGGTTGACAAACGGTTTTCAATCCGATAGACAATCACATCTTAGATAGGAACGCCTAACAAAAGTAGGTTAGCCTTGCGGTCTTCGGCCTTGTTAATGGCGCGGAGAAAGTGAAGGCGCGTTTTGGGGCACGAATGAGAGCCCATGCGCGCCTTTTTTTATGTGGAGCAACCAAAATGGGAGTTAGATCATGTCTTTATCCATTCGTGACCTGGAAATGAACTCTAAAGGAAAAGTTGTGGGTTATACGCGCGGCTCCAAATCCTATATGGACAGGCTGCTGGCCATGGGCCTCACCAAAGGGGCCGAATTTACGGTGACGCGGGTCGCTCCCCTGGGAGATCCAGTGGAAATTCGCTTGCGAGGATTCAGCCTTACCCTCAGAAAAGCGGAAGCGGACGCTCTGCTGGTTGAAAGGGGGTGAAAGCATGAAACCGATGATCGTCGCCCTCACGGGAAATCCGAACTGCGGCAAGACCACTCTTTTCAACACGTTGACCGGAACAAAACAAAGAGTGGGCAACTGGCCCGGTGTTACCGTGGAAAAAAAGGTGGGGCGCTATTCTCATAAGGAGCGGGAAATCGAAGTCGTGGATCTTCCGGGAATTTACGCCATGTCCGCTACCTCACTGGATGAACGCATTGCGCGGGATTTTGTGGTCTCCAGGGAGCCCGACCTTATCGTCAATATTGTCGACGCCTCAAACCTTGAGCGGAACCTCTATCTGACGGCGCAGCTTCTGGAGATGAAGGTTCCGCTGGTAGTCGCCCTGAACATGATGGATATCGCCAAGCAACGCAAGATAGCGATCGATGTGAAAAAACTGGCCGCGTATCTGGATTGTCCCGTGGTTTCCATCGTCGCCAACAGAAACCAGGGAATAGAACAGCTCAAAGACGCCATCAATAACGCGGCTCGGGAGAGACACGTTTCCTCGGCCGTTATCCGCTATCCACCGGAAATGGAACGCGCCATCGGGGAATTGATCCCGCGTATTGAGGGCACGGCCAGGGAAATCGAGGTCGACGCGCGATGGCTTGCGGTCAAGCTTCTTGAGGAAGACGAGACCATTTCCGAGGCGGTGGGCGCCTCGGTGGGGCCGTTCCTGCAGGAAACCAGAAAGAAAATAGCGACCGCGCTTAGTGACGATCCGGACATTGTCGTGGCGGACGGCCGCTACGGATTTATCAACGGGATTTACAGGGACGCTGTGGAGAAGAGATACGAGGTCAGAAAGAGCGTTTCGGACGCCATAGACAATATCGCGCTCAACCGTATATTGGGAATTCCCCTTTTTCTTCTGGCCATGTACATCACCTTCATGCTCACCATCAATATCGGCGGGTGCTTTATAGACTTTTTCGACATCCTGTTCGGGACCATTTTCGTGGACGGTTTCGGACGGGTTCTTGGCGCCATTCACACCCCGGAATGGCTTGTGACGCTTCTTGCCGGCGGTATCGGCGGAGGTCTCCAGACCATGGCCACCTTTATACCGCCCATCGCGCTTATGTTCCTGTGCCTCGCCGTACTTGAGGATTCCGGTTACATGGCCAGGGCCGCGTTCGTCATGGACCGGTTTATGCGATATGTGGGTCTGCCGGGTAAGTCCTTTGTCCCCATGCTGGTGGGGTTCGGATGCAACGTGCCGGCTATCATGGCCACCAGGACTCTGGACAATGAACGGGACAGAACCCTGACCATTATGATGAACCCTTTCATGTCCTGCGGCGCCCGGCTGCCGGTCTACGCGCTGTTCGCCGCCGCGTTTTTCCCCACCGCCGGCGGCGCGCTGGTCTTCGGTCTCTATCTTACCGGTATTGCGCTGGCTGTGATGACCGGACTTATTCTCAAAAGCACGGTGCTGCAGGGACAAACCTCGCATTTTATCATGGAGCTTCCTCCCTACCATATGCCCACGGTTCGGGGAGTAGTGATCCACGCGTACGGCAGACTGAAGGCGTTCATGTTCCGCGCGGGAAAGGTGCTCATGCCCATGTTCGTCATCCTGGCCTTTCTGAACGCCATCGGAACCGACGGTTCGTTTGGCAATGAAGACAGCGAAAGCTCGGTGCTGAGCGCGGCGGGCCGCTCCATAACCCCCATTTTCAAACCCATGGGGCTCACGGAAGAAAACTGGCCGGCCACGGTGGGGTTGTTCACCGGCATATTCGCCAAGGAAGCCGTCGTGGGAACACTCGACTCCCTGTACACGACCATGGCTCAGGCGGAACAAGGAGAAAGCGAAGAGGAAAGCTTCGATTTCTGGGGCGGTATCGGGGAGGCTTTCGCCTCCATACCGGCCGCGTTCTCAGGACTTGGGGGAGCGCTGTTTGATCCTCTGGGGCTCGGCAGTGTGGGCAATGTGTCTGATATTGAAACCGCGGCCGAGGAGCAGGGAATCGCGAGTTCCACGTTCGGGATCATGGCGAAGAGCTTTGACGGAAAGATCGGGGCCATAGCCTATCTTCTGTTCGTATTGATCTATTATCCCTGCCTGGCGGCCATGGCGGCCATCTACCGGGAAACGAACATGCGTTGGACAATCTTCGCCGCGATATACCTTACGCTGCTGGCCTGGGCGACGGCCACGCTCTTCTACCAGTTAGGCACCTTTGCCAAGCATCCGGGATCGTCCCTTGGCTGGGTGGCCGTTTTGGGGATTGCGTTCGGCCTGTTCCTCTACGGCATGAGACGAGTGGCCGGCAAGATACCAATGAAGCGCCACGCGCCGCATGCGGTACAACCCGTCTGATTCAGGAATTGAAAGAGATTACGCCATGATTCTTTCGGAGATCAGAACATACTTTTCAAATCATCGTGTGGCTTCACTGACCGATCTGAGCGCCCATTTTAAGGTGGACCCCGACGCAATGCGGGGAATGCTCGGCCAGTGGGAGCGAAAGGGAAAAGTGCGCAAAGCGGAGCGCGGCGCTTGCTGCCCGGACTGCTGCAAGTCATGCGGTTCCGACCATCTTGAGTTCTATGAGTGGATAGATTGAACGGCCCCGAGATCATTCGAGCCATTTGGACTAAGTCAACAGAATACGCCGATTCCTGGAATTGGCGACGGTCTTACGGACCCTGAACTAGGACAGGGTAAGTGAAGGCGCTATCGGGCTCGAACGGCTTTAGAGGGTCCGCGGCGCCTTCTTTTCGTGTGGAGCGGTTTATCGGAGAGTCCGAGGCGTGTTCGGGTTGAACGCTATAGCGCGCGGCTAAGCGCATCTACAAAAGGAGGTTTTGACATGGGAAAACTGAAGGATGACTTACAACATCTGATGGCGGACATTCAGCACATTCATGATGATGTCGAGCATTTATCCAAGGATTTGGAGACGTTGACCGAAAAAACCGGTCTGGACGAGCCGAAACTGCCGGCGCTCACTGATTTGAAAGATCATCTGAAGGATCTTGACTCTCACGCGCACGATGTTTCGAACCATGTTTCCCACATCCAGGAGGAAACGGTTCAATAAGAACGGATTGCGAGCTTAGAGGTGTTTATCCGATTCAATGAGCTGCGGAATGAAACATGATTGTCTTGTGATGAATGAGTTTCTAAAAGGAGAAAAGCGAATGAAGTGGGGTTCTAAAATAACATTAACCATACTGGTTTTACTGATACAGAGTATCTTCCTGCTTGCGGCCGGCAACCTGTTCGCCCAGGAACCTACGTCCGAGCAGATCAAGAGTCTGAAGGAACAGATAAAAAAAGAGCTTCTTATGGAACTGCGCGGCGAAGAGCCGCCGGCGCCAGAGCCTCTTTCCCCCGAGTGGGCGCAGGTCAAGGACCAGATCAAGCGCGAACTCAAGCGAGAGCTGACGGCTGAAGGCGATATTCCCAAACCGCAGCCCACCGAGGGTAAAAACTTCCAGACCCAAGTCCGCGACGCGGTGCTGGAGAGCCTTGGCGGCGAAGAAAGCGCCATGGGCAAATTTCTGAGCAGATTTGAATTCGGCATGCTGCTGGAGTTCGGAGCTGTGTTTGAAAAGACCGAATTCAATGACGGCTCTAAAGAGGATCGCAGCGCCTTCGCCATGACCACCGTGGAGGTGGCGTTGGCGGTACAACTGGCCGATTGGGCTAACGGCGAGGTGGCGCTCCTGTACGAAGACCCGACCTTTGACGATGAGACGAGTCTGGATGTGGACGTGGCCGCCCTGACCATTGGGAACACCGAAAAATTCCCGGCTTACCTGAAAGCGGGCGCGTTTTATGTTCCCTTCGGCGCTTTGTACACCCACTTTCCCGACGATCCGCTTATTGACGCTCCTTTGACGCTTCTGTTGGGCGAAAGCAGGGAAAAGGCGGTACTGGGTGGCGTGGAATACGCGGGATTTTCGCTGTCGGGCTACGCCTTCAACGGCGACGTGGACAAAGCGGGAGAGGATGACGACCACATCGAAAACTTCGGCTTTGACGGCAACTATACCTGGGAATCGGAACAGGAAGGCGGCCTGGCCATTACGGTAGGCGCGTCCTACATAAACAATATCACTGAAGCCGATAACATCACCGACAGCCTGAACCGGCCCGAACTTGAAAACAGGCCGGGAGGGTTTGACGCCTATCTGCACGCCCAATTCTTCGGCTTCTTCGCGCTGGCCGAATATATGGCGTCGCTGGTAGGCTGGAAGCCGGTGGACGAGGGTGATCAGCTCCTGCAGGGGAAAAAGCCTACAGTCTGGAACATCGAGGCGGGCTACAACTGGAATTGGTGGAGAAACCTGGAAATCGCTTTAAAGTACGCCGGATCCAACGACGGCGGCGGGCTGGGCTTCCCCGAATACCGGTTTGGAATCGATTTCAACCAGGAACTGTACGACGGCTTGGTGGTATCTCTTGGCTACCTGTATGACAAGTATCATGACGATGACGTGGACGAACGCGATCATCGAAACCTGGTCTTCAGTCAACTTGCGTTTGAGTTCTAGAGGGCGCCGACAGGCGCAGATTCTCTGTTCCGTCTCGCTGCATGGAGATGGAATCGATTGACAACCCGGACCGTGGCTCTCTCTCCGCCATCCCAAAGTCTTCCCCTGATCCTTCTCTTCTCGGGATCAGGGGAAGATACGGGAAGCGCCCCAGATTAGAGAGGGCGCATTATTACCCCGGATAAACTTAGATTTTACGGCGCTTTTGAGGTCCCGCCTCCCCGCTTCAACCCCTCCAACAACGGACAATTCTCTTCCATGGAATCTTCATGCGCCCCGTCATACACCGCCTCAAGAGCGTCCCGGGGCAGGCTGAAAAAATGGATTTCCCCGATTTTTTCCAACAGGCCGGTGCGCTTCATGACCTCCTTGACATTCCAGCGCACGCCGCAAAATGAAACACCAAGCCCGGCGCTGCGAAGTCTGTCCACCGACATCGAGAGCGAACGCTCCCCGGACGCGTCCAGGTCGTTGACGCCATCGGCCACAAACAGCACATGCCTCAGTTCGGGCATGCTTCTACGGCTCCGCGATATCTGATCCTCCAGAAAACTGGCGTTGGCGAAGAAGAGCTTGCCTTCGAAGCGGATGATCGCGATATGCCTGCATTGTCTGAGGTGAAAATGATTGGCGTCGTGTAAGGCGTGATCCGGGTGGAGCGACAGCGGCGTGAATTTGGGCCGCATGCTTTTATAAAAGCAGACCAGAAGGGAAAGCCCCACGCCGATCATAATGCCGGTGTCCAGATGCGGAGCGAAAACCAGTGTGGCTATGAAGGTGATGACGCTTATGGCGCCGTCATACCAATGCGATTTCCAGTCGTGAACAAATCCTTTGGGATTGAGCAGGCCGAGTACGGCGACCATTATGACCGCGGCCAGAACCGTCTGGGGCATGTGATAGAGCAGGGGGGTCAGGAAGAGCAAAACCCCCAGCACGGTCAGACTGGTAAACGCGCTCCACAAACCGGTTTGCGCGCCCGCCTGCAGATTAACGGCCGAGCATGAAAATGATCCCGATACCGGATAGCACTGACTCAACGCGCCCATAAGGTTGCCCAGCCCCTGGCCTATCAGTTCCTGGTTGGGATCCAGCCGTTGCCCCGTTTTCGTGGCGATAGCCTTGGCCACCGAGATGGCTTCCACGAATCCCAACAGCGCGATAATGATGGCGTAGGGAAGCAGACGCCGCGCCAGATTCCAATCGAGTTCCGGCGTCCCGATGGAAGGAAGTCCGGACGGTATATGGCCCACCACCAGCCCGCCGCCGGTAAGCGTAATCTTACCGTTATCAAACGGCGAAGCCCCCACCTGCAGACGCCATACGCCGCCGCCGTTCCGGGCGCTCTTGGGCGCTTCGCCCCGAGGATAAAAGACAGCCCGCCCGTCAGGCTCGTCCACGCGCTCGAAGAGATATTTCCGCAACAGGCTTCTGGCCCGCCGCGCCATGATGGATTGTTCCTGAATCTGCATGGCATAGGCGTGGGCAAGGCGCTGAATCTGAAATACCTCGATGGAATCCTTGCCATAGTTCTGCATCGCGGTCCGCTCATTTGCCCCAAGAACGGTTTGCGCTTCTTTCAGGTCGGTCAGATCGCGAACGGAAAAATTATAGCCCTGTATCAGCCCATGGACCTCATTGCTTTTTATGGAACTCAGAGGAGCTTCATAGTTGCGTTCAAAGCCGATGGCCCAGGAGATACACGTATAGAGGGCCACAACCATGAGCACCGCCGGAGCGCGCGGCATGGTTCTCTTGATCGCGATCATGAGAACGAACGCTGAAACACCCATGACCAGACTTGGCCAGTGAGTGTAGTGAGCGGCCGATTCAAAGACCCTGGCCATGGTCTGATAGTAGGGGCCGGTTCGCTCGACCGTAACGCCAAACAATCTGGGGAGTTGCGAAGTGCCGATTATGAGCGCGGCGGCGTTGGCAAACCCGTTGACCACCGGGTGCGCCAGAAGGTTCACCACCAGGCCCAAACGGAGGAAGCCCAGGGAAAATTGAAAAAGGCCTACCAGCAGGGCCAGTGTGATACAATAAATCAAATAGCTTTGGCTTCCGGCGACAGCCAGCGGTTCCAGAGCCGCGGCCGTCATGAGTGAAACCACCGCCACCGGACCGGTGGCGAGCTGCCGGTTGGACCCGAATAAGGCCGCGACCAGTGGGGGCAGGAACGCCCCATACAGGCCATGATAGGCGGGAAGCCCGACGAGCTGCGCGTAGGCCATTGATTGGGGAATCAACGCCAGCGCCACCGTGACCCCGGCCACCGCGTCCGCGCGAGCCTTTCGCGCAGTGTATCCCCGCAACCAGCCGGAGAACGGGAAGATCGCGGTTAGCGCGATTTCAAGTACTTTTCGAACGGAGGATTCTCCAAGCCAGTTGTGAGCCCCGCCGTCCATTCTTTTTCCTGCGATGCTCTTCATGTGAGAGGCGCCGTTACGACACGTTGCGCTGAATCGCCCTGGCGGTGATTCAGCCGGATTTTGTTGCTGTCCTGGAGTGAGTTGAGAAGCTGGAAGTTTTAGAATGCGCTGTTACAGGTTATAGAGACTGCGACGCCAAATAGGTTACAAACGTCGCGTTGGCCTGAACGGCCATCAGTTTGCTTTCGTTTTGTCGATTACCTCGATTGTCTCATGAACGGGTTGTTTTTAAAGTAAGGGTGTGAGTCCATGAATTCCAAGAGCGGAGATTGAATCATGCATGACGCCATCATTGACCAAACACTGCGGCCGCATAACCGCCGCATGTTTCTGAAAACCCTCGGCCTCTGTTCGCTCGGTACGCTTTCGGCGGGATGCGGCAGCGGAACGGTCAGCCGGAACAGACAGCCGCCTCCGTTGAGCGAACGGTCGGAGTCGGTCAGTGTGGCGGCCGTGGAAAAAGGGCAGCCCGATGATCAAGTCCGCGAGGCCATTCGCCGGGCCGCAGAATCGGCGACCGATTTTTCCTGGCTGTCCCGAGGGGACACGGTTTTCATCAAACTGGCCTCCAACTCGGCCAACCTGTATCCCGCGACTACTTCTCCCGATTCGGTCCGTGTCATGGTCAAACTCCTGTTGCAAAAAGGAGCGGGCCAGGTTCTGGTGGGCGACATGCCCGGGGTGCAATCGGTCAGGCAGACCAAGGACAGTCGGCGCAGCTCGAGCAGGGAGATTCTGAAGAAAAACGGCTTGCACTCCGCCGCGCTCGATGCGGGCGCTGAAGTTCATTACTTTGATGAAAGCGGGTACGGCGCCTATTTCGGGGATGAAACGGAACACCCAAGCCATTGGAAGGGCGCTCTGTACCTCCCGCAAATACTTCAGCAGGTCGATCATGTGGTGTTATTGCCCCGCGTGAGCCGGCACGCGCTGGCCGGGACCACCCTGGGGCTCAAAGCGGCCGTGGGATGGCTGCGGGATGACAGCCGCCTGGAACTGCACCGTGACGCGGAGAGCTTTTATGAGAAGAGCGCGGAAATAAACGACGCCGCGGTTTTAAGACGGAAACTCAGGCTGACTTTGAGTCTGGCCACCAAGGTTCAGACCACCTATGGTCCTGACAAGGGCTATGTGACCGAACCCGATCCTGGGCTGGTCATCGCATCGGAATCCTTGCTGGCGCATGATATGGTTTCGCTGCGCTGGTTACTATGGAATCGTGAGCGTCTGACGCCACAGGGCCGGATTTCGTGGCTGCGCGATCCCTATCTCTCGTTTCCGGGAATGTGGAACCGTATCTTCGTGCTCACCATCTGGGGAGTGGGAGCGTTCGCGCAGTCGGGAACCTACGGAACCGAGTCCATAACCTCGGTGGGCAGCGATCCGGTTTTGTCGCGGGCGGCGGCTCTGTGGGGAGGGTTTCCCAGGCTTGAGCTCGAAGTGGCCCAGGGCGCCATACCTCAAAACATTTTTAACTATCTTTCTCAAGAAGCTGTTGTTTAACGATAAGCATGTGGTTGGTCCGGCTTGTCACAAACGCCCGCTTAAAGCGCCGGGCTCCGGCGGCTGATCTCCAAAGCGGGTATCCTTAGGAAAGTGATCATTTAGACGCAGGGTTCGCGACTGTTCGCCGTGAACGCGGACGACGAGTCAAAAAAATGAACGGGGCGTTGAGCCCTGAACCGTTGAGAAAAAAATTGATCGTTTTTACTAAACTTCCTCCACGTTATCGCATTCAATCACCTCTCTAAATAGCCGATTTGATTCAATTCAATACGGCTCCGCGCCACTTGGCCGCCCGGTTTGATGAACGGCCTCGTGGTGTCGATTTTGCATATCCGCATAGATCCCCATTTAAAGAGAGGGCGCCGATCAAGGCGTATCTGGGCGGAAGTCTTGTAATCCGCCGGGCTGTAAATACGGTGAGAGCGAGTGACATGAAGCAACTAACTTTGAAGCTGCCCATTGACAGACAATTTTTGTCCGTGGCCACCTCATTTGTGGAAAACTGCGCAAGGAGTTTTGGGTTTGAAACGGCTGAAGTCATGGCCCTGACCCTGGCCGGAGAAGAACTTTTTATGTATCTCAGCCTGGTTGGACACATGGACTCCGACATGGAGATTGTCTGCTGCAAGGGCTCCTGTTTCGCTCGAACGGATATGATTTTCCCGGCCGGTCTTATGGACCATCAGGCTTTTAATTTGATAACGAAGGCTTCCTACGAAACCGAGGATGAACTTAATAAATTGGGACTCATCCTGGCGGCCCGTTCGGTGGACCATTTTCAAATAGCGTGGCTGGATGACCGGAGCGTGCGTCTGACGCTTATCAAGGAGAAAAAATATCCACGGGCGGAGGCGACTGAACTCATAGCTGTCAGGCCCTTGACGGAATTCTCCGTCAGGATACCGGAGCCCGCGGAAACGAAACTTATCGCGCAACTCGCCACCCAGCAGTATCCGAGGCGCTATGTCCCCTCGTTTATGCGGTATCCCGGAAAAGTGGTGGATATGATGGCGGGAGGAGATCTTTCGATTGCAATAGCGGTTGACTCCTCGGGCATGATCGGCGGAGCAATCGGATGGCGCTGGGATACGCCCAACACCGTTGCTTTCTTTGGCCCTTATCTGTTCGGTCAAGCCGAAGACTCGCTTATGGGGCGGGCCCTGGTGGACGAACTTATCGGCGTTCTGGCGCGTAGCGCGTGCGTGAACCTTATAAGCAGATTCGCAACGCCCGAGGCCCCGAGCCATTACTTTCAGCAGTTAGGAACCATTGGCTTTTGGGAAGCGGAAAGCTTGGGTGAGCACGCGGCTCTGTTTATGCAATTGAAGGAAGATCCCGGCATAAGGGTCTGGGGCCATATCATCCTGAAGGATTTTCTGACAGCCGAGTACTCGCGGCTTTCGTTACCGCGCGAAATCGGGTATGTGAGCGATAAAGGTGAGGAGCGCCATACAAATACGGTTCTTTCCACTGAGTTAGACCGGGACACAAAAAGCGCCTGCCTACGCCCAAGTATATTCGGCGTCGACGTTGAATCAGTCATCCGGGATCACTTGGATCTGTTTTATCGGGAAGGTGTGCAATCGATCCTTTTTGAGCTGGATCTGGGCGTGTCGGAACATGCGCCTTTCGCGCCCTTTCTTATGGAAGCGGGCTTTGTCCCGCGCCTGCTCATGCCGAATGGAGGAAAAGGAGATATCCTCTTATTGCAGCGCGCGGAAGGCGGTCGGAAATGCTAGGCGCGCGCCTGGAGAACCTTGTTCCCGACCATATAAAGAAATTCGAAGCGTACATCCCCAGCAAGCCGGATGATGTGCTAATGAAATTGTACGGATGCGATCGTCTTTTGCGCCTGAACAATAATGAAAATCCTCTGGGGCCTCCTTTTTCAGCGCGGGAGATTATTAAAAACTATCCTCCTCCGCAGGCTTCGGTTTATCCCAGTGGCGACGCCTATCACCTGCGCTACAGTCTGGCTGAAATGTTCGGACTCCAGCCTGAACAGTTCCTGGTGGGCAATGGCGCCAATGAGGTCATCAGCTTCGTCATCAAGGCCTTCTGCCGGGAAGGAGACAACATAGTCACTGCGGACAAAACGTTCGCCGTATACGAATGGGTGGCTGAATTTTCAGGGTTCGAAGCGCGACTCACGCCGTTGGTCGATTTCACTTTTGACGATCAAGCCATGCTTTCCAGGCTGGACGAGAGAACCAAGATTATCTTCCTGTGCAATCCCAATAACCCCACCGGAACCTACTGGAACGAAACCAAGCTGCGCGGTTTTCTGGACGCGGTGGATGGCCGACAGATAGTGGTGGTGGATGAGGCCTACTGCGAATTTGTGGAGAAAGAAGACTATCCCAATGGAATAGCGCTGATCGCGAAGTATCCAAATCTGGTGGTGTTTCGTACCTTTTCCAAGATGTACGCTTTGGCGGGGCTTCGCATCGGGTACCTTGCGGCCGCCAGGGATGTGGTGGATGTTATCCGGCGAACCTGTGTCGTTTATTCAGTGAACGGCGTGGCGCAGGCCGCCGCTCTGGCGGCTCTCGGAGATGAAGATCACATCCGGCGCAGCAGGGAACTGGTCCGCTCGGGAAAGGAGTTCCTCACCAGGGAGTTGTCAAACCTCGGTCTGAACATGGTGTCAGGTGAAGGAAATTTCATGATGGTTCAAACGCCGGTGAGCGACACGCTTATGTACCGGAAGCTGATGGGACGCGGAATAATGGTTCGCAGTATGACCGGGTTTCGGTATCCAAGCTGGATACGGGTGACCGTCTCCCACATGGACGCCTTGGAGGCCTTTGTAGAAAGTCTGGATTTAACGCTTAAGGAATTTCAATAAACAGACACGGCCAAGGCTGTCCGAACCTTTGAAGGCTGGAGGAAGCCCGGGCCGTGCGGACAATCACAGGGAAACATAAACTTGAAACAATACCGCCGGGAGCAACCGGAAATAGGGATATCTTGGCCACGGGACGACGCGTTCAGCAAAGTCACCGGCCGGGAGAAATTCGCCGCTGATTTCTATGGCGAACATTTTTTATGGGGCGGTGTGAAACGTTCCCACATACCGCACGCGCGCCTGATCGGCGTCAATGTGGAGCCCGCGCTGAAAATCGCCGGGGTGAGAGCCGCGCTGACCGGCCGGGACACTCCGGGAACAAACCGGCAGGGGATAGTGAAAAAGCATCAACCGGTTCTGGCTGACGTCAAAATCAGGCGTGTCGGCGAACCTCTGGCTCTGGTCATCGCGGATAATAAGGAAGCGTTGCGTCAGGCGCTGGTAGCGATCGAAATCGAGTATGAGCCGCTGCCGGGCGTTTTTGATCCTCTGGAAGCGCTCCAACCTGACGCGCCCCTGATCCATGAGGATTCGGAGCGGGGCAATCTCATGGACGAAATCGCGGTGACCGCGGGAGACTGCGGGGAGGGGTTTAAACAATCCGAAGTCATCATAGAGTGGGAATTTGAGACTTCGCGGCAGGAACACGCCTATCTGGAGACAGAAGCCGGATGGGCGTGTCTCGAACCGAACAATGAATTGGTGGTGGTCGCCTCCACTCAGTCGCCTTTTCGTGACCGCATGGAGATCGCTTCCGCGCTTGGGCTGGAAATCGAACGAGTCAGGGTGATCGCTCCTTATCTGGGAGGAGGGTTCGGCGGTAAGGACGGATGTAATGTCCAGTGTCTGCTGGCCTTGGCGGCGCTCAAGTCAGACGGAATCCCGGTCAAAATGTGGTGGAGCAGGGAAGAAAGTTTTCTCGCGAGTTATAAACGGATTCCCGCGCGTGTAACCTGCCGTCTCGGTGCCATGAAAGACGGGAGGCTAAACGCCCTCGATTGCTCCATCCTTATGGATTCAGGCCCCTATGAGCATTTGGGCGCCGAGGTTTTATCGCTGTCAGTCGAACATGCGGGAGGCGCGTATCGCATACCGCATGTGAACATCGTTGGGCGCTGTGTCTATACCAACAACCCCATGGGAGGACCCTTTCGCGGGTTTGGAGCGCCGCAGACAAACGCGGTTATCGAGCAGCTTATGGAAATGCTGGCTGAGCGGCTGTCCATGGACCCGTTGGAGGTCCGGCTGAAAAACGCGGCGCGCCGTGGAGATAAGAACGCCCTCGGCGTTCGTTTGATTCATTCCACCGGGGCCCGGGACTGCGCCGAACGGCTGCAAGATCACCCGCTTTGGAAAGAACGAGACGTTTGGAAGGCCCGGGCCGGAGCGTTTAAAAGGCGGGGGGTGGGCATTGCGCTGGTTTCCCAGGGGGCGGGTTACGGCCCTGTGATACCAGATGTGGCCAACGCCAAGGTGGAGCTGACCGCGGAGGGCGAGTTCAGGGTCGACTGTTCAGTGTCCGACATGGGGCAAGGCAACGCCGCCACGTTTTTACAGATAGCGGGCGATCTTCTCAATCAGGAATCCTCACGACTCATTCCGGTCCTGCCGGACACCGGCAAAACATTGCCTTCGGGGTCGTCCGCGGCCAGCAGAACGACCTATACCTACGCCCGGGCGCTGATAAAAGCGGTCAACCTGTTAAAACAAAGGCTCTGCGAACGCGCTTCGGATCTCCTGTTCGCGCCTACGACAGACGATATGGCATTGGCGCCCGGCCGGGTCGTACACCTGCCTTCGGGCCGCGAGATACCGCTTTCCCATCTGGCGAAGTTCATGGCTCCAAAGGAGCGGGTGGCGGTGGCTTACTGGCGGGCGCCCATGGCCAAGGACAAGATCAACATAACCACGACCACAGCCTTTTTGGGCATACCGCACACCCTGTTCTCCTACGCCGCGCACCTTGCCTATGTGGAGGTGGATGAAATCACCGGACGAGTCGGTGTGGAGCGGTACCTAAGCGTTAACGATTGCGGACGGCTGATCAATCCCTGTGTATTTGAACAGCAGATACAGGGAGGCGTGGCGCAGGGTCTCGGGTTTGCGCTCCATGAAGAATTTAAGTCGGCGATGGGAGCGCCTCAGAGCGCGGATTTTGCCACCTACATCGTACCGACAGCTCTCGATTGTCCGGACATGGAAACGGTCTCCATCAACCTTTTTGAGCATACCGGACCGTATGGTTTGAAAGGCGCGGGCGAAATATCCATTAACGGTCCACTGCCAGCGGTCGCCAACGCGGTGTATGACGCTTGCGGAGTGAGGTTGAACAAAGCGCCGTTGACCTCCGAGCGGGTTCTGAAAGCGTTGGCTGAAAATACGAAAGGGTAGATTATGAAGCTATCGTTCGCGCTGAATGGCGAACAAATGGATATAGAGGCCCCGGATGACCGGCGGGTCGTCGATATCTTACGTGAAGACTTGGGATTGACCGGGACAAAAGAAGGGTGCGGCTCGGGTGAATGCGGCGCGTGCGCCATTTTGATCGACGGCGAGAGCAAATTGTCTTGTCTTATGGTGGCGGCCCAATTGCAGGACCGCAAGCTTGATACGATCGAAGGGATCGCGCCGAAAGATGGCTACCATCCCATTCAGGAGGCGTTTATCGAGAAGGGCGCCGTTCAGTGCGGCTTCTGTTCCCCGGGAATGATAATCGCCGCCGTGGACACGCTCAGCCGCAATCCTTGTCCCACGCGGGATGAGATTCGTGAGGGATTATCCGGAAATATCTGCAGATGCACCGGATATCAGAAGATCGTTGACGCCGTGGAGACGGCGGCCGAGATGAAAAAGGAGCGTTCATGAGCAGACCGGTCCTTATGCCGTCCGGCATGGACGAATTGTGGAGCGCGATGGAGCGCTATCCTGCGGCTCTTATTTTCTCCGGTGGGACGGACGCGCTGCCCCGGCTCCGTAGGAACGTCATCGATCCGCCCGCGCTGATCTGTCTGGAGCGGATAGGGGAACTGCGGTCACTGGAAGAACGTGATGGCGGACTGTTCATTGGAGCGTGCGTTACGCATGAAACTCTTTTGCGGGACACTTGCATAGCGCGGCGTTGGCCGGTGTTGTATCAGGCCTTGCGTGTATTGGGCTCTCCTCATATACGGCATATGGGAACGATCGGCGGCAACATCGTGACCGCCTCTCCCGCCGGCGATACGTTGCCGCCGCTGTATATTTTTGACGCTGAACTGGAAATTCGTTCGCCCCAAGGCTGCAGAAGGACGCCTATCCGGGGTTTCATAACCGATCCGGGTAAAACAATTTTGCAAACCGGAGAAGTTCTGACGGGCGTGTGGGCCCCGGCTCTCGATGATGGATACAACCTGCAATACTACGAAAAAGTCGGACAACGAAACGCCTTGGCCATTTCCGTGGTCAGCCTCGCCGCAGGCCTGAAGATCGGCGAAGACGACGTCATTGAAGACGCCAGGCTGGCCTGGGGAAGTGTGGGGCCGACCGTTATACGGTCGGAGGAAATTGAACGTTCGCTGCGGGGGAAGCCGCTCAGTTCTGACACGATGTCTTGGGCCGCGGAAATGGCGTACGGCGCCGTCAGGCCCATAAGCGACGTCCGCGCAGGAGCGGAATACCGCCGGCGGGTTGCGGGCAATCTTCTGCTCCGTTTGCCCGAGGTGTGGGGATCGAGACGTTCAGGCCACGGCGCCGGTCCAAAAGACGGAGGCGCGGTATCCGCTGTATGATCGATAACGCCCCGGAAACCCTATGGAACAGACACTTTATTCTGCTCAACGCGGCGATTTGTCTGGCTTTCGCTAATCTGGCGGTTTTCTTTCAATTTTACGGATATCTCCAGAGCTTGAGGATCGATCCCCGGTGGTTCGGACTCATAATAGGCGCATTCTCAGCGACAACCCTCATTGTGCGGCCCTTCATAAGCCATTTGTTGAGGCCTGACAATTCGCGAAAATGGGTCCTCATCGCCGCTGCGTTCGTCATCCTGTCACTGCTGTCCTACAATTTCACCGACAACTTCACGGGTCTGATGACGGTTCGCATTCTGCACGGCGCTGCTCATGTGGTGATGGCGACGGCGTTGATGGCTCTGGTAATCGGATTCATTCCTCCGCGGAAAAGCGGGCAGGCTTTCGGCGCAATTTCAATTTCCACTTTACTGCCGTACGCCCTTGTTCCGCCGATTCTGCTCGATCTTACGCGGGTGTGGGGAAGCTATCCACGCGTTCTGGCTTTTTTCGGCTTGATAATGGTGTTCATGTTTCCGCTGATCCTGTCCCATGGTTCCGGGACACGAACGAGTGAAAGCGTTTCCCGGCCTGCAAAAATAACCGGGGCCGATGTATGGGCCAACCTGAAAGACGCGCGCGTGTTTTTCCTTTTACTGGCCATGTTGCTTTTTTTCAGCGGCTATGCGCTGGTATTTTTTTACCTGGCTGGATATGGGGCTAAACTTGGAATTGTCGACGCGGGGCTCTTCTTCACCCTGTCCACAGCGGGTGAACTCGGGGTCCGCTTGTTGGCGGGTTCCTTGTTCGACAAAACGAATAAAGCCTTTCTTCTCGCCGCGGCGCTGCTTTTCCTGGCCCTGGGTTACCTTGCGCTGGCCCATGCCCCAGGAAGGTTCGTTTTTTTTGCGCTCGGGGCTCTGTTGGGACTGGGATGGGGCGTGGCCATGCCCGCGCTCAATGCCCTGATGTTCGATATATCGGAGGAACGGTTCAGGGCGCTCAACACCAATCTGGGCATGGAGATGTTTCAGGGTGGTTTCTTTCTTGGGCCGTTCGTCGGCGGATTGATAGTAGCCGTCTCCGGTTTTCAGTGGCTGTTTTATCTGTGCGCCGTTTTGAGCGTGATGGCGGCGGGCTCGGCCCTCTATGCGGCGTCGAGAACTTAAGGGCGCGCGGTTGCGCCGTCGTTCTTTATCATGTCTTCGTGCGGAAGCGTCTGTTTGCGTCCGCGGCGCAAAAGTTCATCAATCGGAGCATAAGGGGAATCGAGAATGAGTGAAGAGAAGACCTATGTATATGAAGTTGAACCGGGACAGGAATTAGAGATCGACCTGTTTCGTCCCGAGGACGCCGAAGGCGTGGCCAGACTTTTCCTCTCGGTTTACGGAGATGGGTATCCGGTTCGGACTTTCATTGATCCCGATCAGCTCATAAGGGAGAACGCCGCCAGTCGGACGATTTCCAGCGTGGCGCGAACGCGCAAAGGAGAAATCGTCGGGCACAACGCCCTATTCAACAGCGCGGCGTTCGAAGGAACGTATGAATCAGGCGCGGGCGCCGTTCACGCCCTCTATCGGGGAGGCGCGGGCATCTTCACCAATATGGTGGCGCATGGGCTGGAAATAGCGGCGAAAAGGCCTGACATTGTGACCACATTCGGAGAGCCGGTCTGCAATCATCTGTTCTCGCAGAAGCTGGTTAAAAGAGCGGGATACATCACGCGCGCTATGGAAGTGGACCTCATGCCCGCGGCGGCGTACACGAAAGAGAAGAGCGCTTCCGGCCGCGTCTCCGCGTTCCTGGCTTTTAAAACATCGCAGAGTCGTCCGCAGACCATTTATATCCCTTCCGCGTACTCCGGGGAATTCCCCGTTCTCTATGAAAATATGGATGACGCCAGGGAATTCGCGCCGTCCCAAGGCCGACTGCCGTCGGAGTCTAAAACCGTCCTCAAGACGCAGGTTTTCGATTTTGCCGGGGTGGCGCGCGTCGCCGTTCACGAAACCGGAATCGATTTTTCATCGGTCATGGAGGCGGAGGAAAAAAGGGTCCTGGATCGCAATGTGATAGTGATTCAAGTCTGGCTTAAGCTGAGCTGGCCCTGGGTCGGCGAGGCCGTGGATGAACTGCGGAAACGCGGCTATTTTCTGGGGGGCGCGCTGCCCCGCTGGTTTAACGATGACGGTCTGCTCATGCAAAAGATTATGGGACAGACCAACTGGGAAGACATACAGCTCCTCGACGAACGGGCGGAACGACTGATGGATATGGTGAAGAAAGATCGGGAGTCCGTGTCCTGAAAGTGGAGGTCTGGGCCGTGAAAGCGCAGTCGATTGAAGGGAAAACCAGTTGACAGCTTGTAACCTAATGGGTTACACATGGCTTGTATGATAAAATCTTTTCGGCATAAAGGATTGGAAGATTTTTTCTACGATGGGACAAAAAAAGGCATCCAGCCCAAACATGCTGAAAAGATAGCTGACATATTGGATCTTCTGGATGCGGCCTCTGACATTGGGGATATGAACTTTCCAGGATCGAAACTGCATTCATTGAGAAGCCGGCTTAAAAACTTTTGGGCTGTTTCTGTTTCGGGTAATTGGCGAATCACCTTCAGATTCGAAAACGGAAACGCGTATTATGTAGCAGGCTATGAAGATTATCATTAACTCCGGCGAGGCGCATAAGATTATTATACTATTTAATCTCCCTAAAAAGATAAGGGGCTGTTCTTATCATGAGGACTAAAAACAGGCGACCGGCCCATCCCGGTGGGATTTTAAAAAGGATGTATTTGGAGCCCTTATCTATAACCGTCTCTGATTTGGCCAAGACGCTCGGTGTGTCAAGAAAAACCGCTTCCAAGATTGTTAACGAGCATGGCGCAATCACCCCGGATACTGCGTTGCGCCTGTCCAAGGCTTTTGATACAACACCGGAAGTTTGGCTTAATTTGCAGATGAACCACGACCTGTGGACCGCCGCGCGCGCGCATAGCGAGTGGCGGAATGTACAGCCGGTAAGGAGAAGCCTTGAAGTGTGACGGTACTCGCTTGCACAATCTCTTCACCTTCGGTCGCGCTCACACTTGATCCGCCCCCGTAATAGAAAGCTCCATATAAAACGCGCCCTCGATGGGATTATGGCGATAGGGTGGGATGTCCACGAAGCCCAAAGTTTGATAGAGACGCCGAGCGGCGGCCATGGAGGGGGTGGTGTCCAGCCTCATGCGCGCGTACCCGATTTGGCGGGCGTGATCGATAATCGTTTCCGCCAGAATGCGGCCCAGACCGAACCGTCTGAAGCCGGGCCGGACAAACAACCGCTTCATCTCGCAGGTTCCCTGAGACAACGGCCGCAAGGCGATACAGCCGGCCGGCAGGCTGTCCGAGAGCGCGAGCAGCAATCTTCCCTGGGGCGCCGCGTACGCGCCCGGCAGATTTGCAAGCTCCCGGTCGAAATCCTGAAAATCCAGATCGAATTCCAGCGAATCGGCGTATTCCCGGAAAAGGGACCGCGCCTCTTCAAGGCGCCGGCCGCGCTGCGCCGGAACAATGGTAAACCGTTCCCGGTCCGGCGCGGTCATGGGTGAAACCCATCCTCCGCGGGCGCCTCAATCGCTGAAAGGGATGGGATAGGATGGCGCCGCATAGAAACGCTCTTATTTTTTCCTGCGATACTTGCCGATCAGTTCGCCCTGCGCCAGGATTTTTCCCTTTATAGCCTTTTCCAAAGCCTTTTTGTCCGAGCTTGAGGGAATGTCCAGCGTTTCGCTAAGCGCATAGACCTTAAAGAAATATCGATGTTCTCCCGACGGAGGGCAGGGGCCGCCGTACTCGTTTTTTCCCCAGCCGTTGCGCCCCTGAACCGCGCCTTCCGGGACGCTGTTTTCCTTGATTACTTCGGTGGGATTGATATTCCATACAACCCAGTGATCCCACACGCCCACCGGGGCGTCAGGGTCGTCCATAACCAGCGCCAGACTCTTGGTTTCCGCGGGTATACCGGATATGCGCAATTCGGGATTTACGTCCTGGTCGTCGCAGGTGAACCTGCTGGGAATCTTGCCGTTATGATCAAACTCCACGCTCGATATTTGCAGTTTCATGCCCCTGCCTCCTTTTTCCTGATTTCGCCGGTTGGTGAATTTCGAGATCGTTTCCGGCCTGTTCTCATAACAATGAAAAAAATGCTTGCCAGGAAGCGCCGGATACGAGACGCGCGCTATCGATTTCTCTGTCCGACCGGCGCCGTAAACAAGCTTTTCTATTTTATTATGCGCCAGCAGGCTCTGAAAAGAAAAAGATTCTTTGTGACGGCTTTTTTCAGGAAAAGAAAGCAAAAAGCATTTCCAAAATGGAGCGTTACTATAGTTTATAAATATATTTTTTTATAATGAAGCAATAGGAAATTGACAAAACCGTGCAGTGGCTCTACCATCAGGTTGTAGTGTTTCTCCTCGCTTATAACTGTTATCGTTCTACCCGGAATGAGTTTAGTTTATAAATTAAGGATAAGACACTATCCTTTCCGCGTTCATCTTTGTAAATTTTATAAGGATATTCCAAAAGCGCCATGCGCTGATTCCCCGAGGCTTTTCATTCATCCGATCCGAGTATCTGTTCATAACGGACGCAGCCAGTTCACGAGGACCCCTTAACAGACATCGATTCACGCGCCCGGACGATTAACCTTTTATCAGCCCAAAATATCCCGTTCGATTTGAGCGGCTGAACATAAGTTGTATTTGGCGGCCAAAGGCTATGGCGCCGATTGTAGGCTGAAATGGTTTTTTTAGGACCTCCGGAGGCGGAGACGGTCCCACTATTACTTAAACAAAAATAGAGGGGGAAGTATGAAAAAGATGACTGCAAAGACCGTGTGCGCGTTGAGTTTAATCATCATTATTTTTGGCCTGTCCTCCATTGCCTCGGCATTTGACCCCATTCCGGTCAGCGAATACAAGAAGTGGCCCAACAACTGGGGCAAATGGGGCCCGGACGATGAGATCGGCGTGTTAAATCTGGTGACGCCGGAAACTATTGTCGCCGCCGCGGGACTGGTGAAAAAAGGTAAAATCATACCATGTTCCTATGAAGCGAAACCATATGGGGCGCCTTTGTGGGGTGACCGGGTCGGCATCGAAAGGTGGATGAACTGGTCCGGCGCGGACGCTGTCGCCGCCGCCGAGCCGGGCATGTGGTACAGTGATGAGGTTATTAAGGTCGAATCTCACAGCATGACCCACGTGGACCCGCTTGTTCATCTCTGGTACGGCGATAAGGTCTACAACGGTTATCCAGTTAAAGATGTGATTTTACACGACAAAGGGACGGTAAAGGCCAACGCCAACGCCTATCTTCCCCACTGCGTGCAGCGGGGGGTGCTTTTGGATGTGGCTAAATTTAAAGGGGTTGATTATCTGGGCGATAAGTACCTGATAACGCCGGCCGACCTGGACGAGTGCGCAAAATGGGAAAAGGTTGAATTAAAGCCGGGGGACGCCATTCTCATCCGCACGGGATTCATGACCTACTGGACAAAGAAGATTAGTGACGCGGGCGGCGGGATCAGATGGAAGGCCACCGAGGATGGTGAACCCGGTCCTGGCGGCGATTTTATAGCGTGGGCGCAAAAGAATCAAATTGGACTGGTCGGCGCCGATAACATCGCTGTCGAACATATCGTTCCCGTGGAAAAAGAATGGAACGAAAAGTACAAAGTGCCGCTCATTCCTCTTCATGTGGCGGTCCTGCAAATGCTGGGGGTCCCCATGCAGGAGCTTCTGGATCTGGACAAGCTTTCGGAAGATTGCGCGCAGGATGGGGTGTATGAATTTCTGTATATCTGGCCTCCCCTGAATTTCTGGCACGCCACGGGAGGGCTTATTTCACCGATCGCCTTAAAGTAAGCCTTACGCGCCGGGACCGTTCTCCGCCCATTCGATGTCTGATCCGGAGCGCATGGCAGCTCAAATAGCTCCAACGATAGTCGTGAGTCTTTAAAACACTACCAATAAATCCAAGATTTGCAGGCCGGCAAAGAGAAGCGTCGAGCGATTCTGAAAGTTCTGGAAGCGGTGTGGGGAAGCCTTTTTCAAAAGGTTTCCCCACCTTCTCACTCAACAAACCGGCCGTTACTTTCTGGAAAGCTTGACCGCGCATAGCTCTCCGCACATGGAGCAGACTTCTCGGTTGCTGGCCAGTTTCAGTTTTTCACGCGCCCATTGGGGATCGAGCGCGTGAGACATCATCCCGTCCCAGTCGAGATTTTTTCGGCAGACGGACATGGCGCGGTCCTGTTCCATAGCGCCCGCCACGCCCTTGCAGATGTCCGCCGAATGAGCCGCGATCCGGGAAGCGATGACTCCCGCGCGCACGTCGGCTTTGTCGGGAAGGCACAGGTGTTCCGCCGGAGTGACATAGCACAGGAAATCGGCTCCGGACATGGCCGCCAGCGCGCCGCCTATGGCGCCGGTAATGTGATCGTAGCCGGGCGCGATATCGGTGGTCAGCGGCCCCAGCAGGTAGAACGGGGCGCCGTCGCACAGTCTTTTTTCCAAGGTTACGTTGGCCACCACCTGGTTGAGCGGCACGTGGCCGGGGCCTTCGATCATGACTTGCACGTTCCGGGCGCGGGCGCGTCGCGCAAGCTCACCCAGAATGATCAACTCCTCTATCTGCGGCCCGTCCGTGGCGTCCACAATGGTGCCGGGACGAAAGCCGTCTCCCAGGCTGAGTGTCACGTCATGAGCGTAGGCTATATCCAGAAGCGCGTCAAAATGAACATAGAGCGGATTTTCCTGATCGTTTTCGCGCATCCATTTCATGAGGATCGACGCGCCGCGGCTCACCGAGGGCATGAGCCGTTCGTAGGTTTCAACACGCTTGACGGAATCCCTGGTGACCCCGCAATGGACCGTGATGTAGTCTATGCCCTGGGCGCATTGCTCATCGATGCTACGTAGCAGATGGTCCGGGTCTATATTTTTTATGGAGGATTTGCCCTGCGTCGCCTTCGCCGCGACCGAATAGATGGGCACGGCGCCCACCATGACGGGCGACCGTTCCAGAACGGCCGATCTTATGGCTTCGAGGTCGCCGCCGGTGGAAAGGTCCATTATGGAATCCGCGCCGGCTTCCACCGCGGCGTTCAATTTATCCAACTCATCCTGCAGGGAAGCGCATTCACCGCTGGTTCCGATGTTCGCGTTAACCTTGGTGCGGAGTCCCTCTCCGATCGCCAAAACTGTTTCGAACTCATGGTTCTTGTTTTTGGGTAAAACAACCCTGCCCGAGGCTATAAGCTCGCGCAGCCGCTCAGGCTCCATACGCTCCGCGGCGGCGGCCATCCGGGCTTCCTTGCTGATGACGCCGTTCCTTGCCTGTTCCAACTGTGTCATTTCCATTTCCTCCACCCGTCGATATCATAAAAAAAAGCCGCCTGCTGACTAACAGGCGGCTTTCTCTTCACTTAAAGCCATTCCCTTCGCCAGTATTATCTGGATCAGGTTCAAGGGGTAAACATCTCAGCCTTTAACAAAGGCGCCCCCTGGCGGTGATCTATAGGACACATTAAAGCACTATTTCCCCGCATGGTAAAGCATTTTCCCCTCAGGTGGAATCGCCGGTTCCCGGATTTCCAGTCAAGTCCAGTGAATCAGCGGAGGCCGGGCCGGACGGGTTCATTACTTAAGCACGCGAAACCAGGGCGAAAATCTGTCGTTTCTCCCGAATAAAGAGCATGTATCGGCCCGGTGGAATCCTCGGGGATATCGACGGCGACAGTGGCGCCAACAATTTGGATATACCGGAGGTTTACAAGAAACTTTTCTCACGCGCCGGCATCCCGTATGAACTGAATGGAGAGGGGAGGGCGTCTTGGAGGATGCGCGCAAAGGCGGATCACAATGCGCGTATCCCGCCTGTGGGAACTTGTATGGGCGGACGCCCGCGTCTGGCCATTAGAAAAAGCTGATCAGATCCGAAATAGCGTGAATTATAAGAACTTGGGTCAAACGATGATCCGAGAATAAAAATTAATTAAGAAAAAATAGATTTGCCCGATACTACTACAATCAACAGATCGATCCGGGTTGACGACATGAAAAGGATGCTAGAGGCCGAAGGTCTATGTATCCAAGGCAAAAAAACTGATAGGAGGCAATCTTTGATGAAAAAACTGCTGGTTTTGGGTATGGCCGTTGTGTGTTTTATGGTTTTCAGCGGCGGGATGGGGTTGGCCGAGGAAAAAGCGACACCAAAAGAAGTATATGAAATGGTGATCAAGGCCGCTCAGATGATTGAACAGCTTGGGCCCGAAGGCCTGAACGCGCTCAGTGACACCAAAGAATTTGTGTGGAAAGACAGCTACGTTTGGGCGGTTAACTGCGAAGAAAAGAAAGTGGTCGCTCACCCCAACAAGAAGCTTATAGGGCTTGATTTGTCAAAAATATACGATAAGAATCCCGACGAATCCAAACGAAAGCTCCACAACCTCGAATTATGCGCCGGCGCCTCTAATCCCAATGGCGTCTGGGTTGAGTACTACTGGGAGAAGCTTGGCCAGACAGAACCGGCTCGCAAAATCGGTTTTATGATTCAGGTTCCTGGGCAGCCCTATCAGGTTACCGCCGGAATATACGATGACACTACGACCATCGAGGACCTCGTGGGCAAGAAAAAATAACTATTTTGTTGCCCCGTTCTGCCGCCGGTTTCTTTACGTTCTTTGCGGAAGTTCTCCGAAGCGGGTTGAACGGCAAAGCGTGCGGCTACCAAACGGCCTAAATTCCCTGACGAGATGTTGAAAAGCAGAGAGGCTACAGCCTACGAGACAGAGGCCTTGTGGCCCATTGGACAGGCGATAAGCCCCGCCTTTTCAGGCGGGGTTTTTTTGAGGGTCGCCATCGGGGATGGGGGAGTTTCACGAAGCGTCCGCGCCTTTTGGCTTTGCAGCGTTGAATTTGTCCCACGCAAAGTCGGCTTTTTGAGGGTCGCCTGATCGAGAGATATTCATCAGCGCGGCCAACGAATTATCTCCGCAATCGTCATCGTAGTCTTTGCCGATCTTTCGAAGCAGGAAAACGACGTCTTCAGAATATGACTCAAATTGTATGGGAATATTCAGCGGCGAATGGATCGTGTCCGGGGAAAATCCTTGGGGCAGCGTCGCGATGTCGCCCGTGCTTGTGTTGATGACCACCCAGTTCGAATTTATTTTGACCATGGCAAACTGATGCCCATTTATAGTCAGGTTGTAGTCCCGCGTTTGCAGAGCCTTGTTGTAATCATCAGCCTTGCTGGACACCACGTACCGAAGATCTTCAGGTTTATCCACTAAATGAAGCGCTTTTGCGACCGCGACGAAGGCCCTTGCATAGTGTGTGCACCCAAAAGCGGCCCTTTTCGCTATTATTTCGCCGGCTGAAGGAGCAAAAAAGACATCCGCCGGATTTTTCCGCATATACTTTGAACTCCAATCCTGCAGAATGAGTTTCTTCTCATCGGGAAAGAAGAGCAGAAAAATGTCGCTCAGAAAAGCAGGCCGTGTTTTGCGCAGCTTATCGTACATAAAAAGGTATTGCGGGCTCAGTTGATTGTGGTCAACGCCCATCACCGGGTCGCGCAGAACTTCCACGACTTTGAGCAGCAAGGTTAAGGTATCCTTGTTCCGCGAAGAATCGATGACCGGTTTTACCGTATCGATTGAATATTCCAATACGCTTGTGGTGACAGCCAAAAGCGATTTTTTCTCTTCCGAATAGGCAGAAAACGGAAAGATGAATAGAAGCGCGACTATGAACGGCGCCAACAGGATTTTTTTCAGCCCCTTAGTCATGGGATCCCCCATCGACATACTCCAAAATATCGCCGGGTTGACATTCGAGGCTCCGGCATATGGCGTCCAATGTCGAGAAACGAATGGCTTTCGCCTTTCCCGTTTTGAGGATTGAAAGATTCTGCTCGGTGATTCCAATAAGCCTGGCGAGCTCGTTCGATTTCATTTTTCGTTTTGCGAGCGCTACATCGAGATTGACTATTATGGACATGCTATCTCCGTTTAAATAGTAAGCGCCTGTTCTTCATTCAATTTACGGCCTTCTTCCATAACCCAGGAGATAACGAGGATGATCGACCCCACCATGAGCGCCGTGACATCCGCGGACCCGAATTCGATTCTCAGAATTCTCTGGCCTGGAGGATTTCCCCAGGTGAACAAAACGCCCGCAACGCTTTCATAGACAATTCCCACGGCCATCCAGAGTATCAACGCTATGCCTGACTTGCGGAAACATTCCACGTGCCCGTAAGAAAAGATTATTCCCTCCTTATATAAGGCAAAGATTCTCCTCAGGTTTATAACTCCGTACAGCTTTGCGGAGAGGGGAAGCAGACTGGCCAGGAAACCTAGAAATCTGAGTGTAGGGGATAAATCATGGCGGACGAGCGGCGCCGGCATGGAATTGATGTTGATCAGCGTCTCCGGAAGCTGGTTGATGAACATCCAGAAAAAAACGTGGTAGAGCGGTAGCAGACCTATCAGGATTGAAAAGAAGAGAAAGAATTTGCCGCTTACTTTTTGTATCCTTGGCAGATTTTCCATGGATCGCCTCCAGAGTTCATCGTGGTTTTCAATCAGGGCAATGATTGCAATATAGTAAAAAATTATTGAAAGTCAATAAAAAATTACCCCAAAGCAATCATTAAATTTTTCGTTCCTCTGTGGAAACGTCTGTACATGACACGCCATAAGAAAAGCTCAGCGCCGGATGCGCGCAGCGGAGCTCCCCCCGCTTCTTCGGGCGGGGAATTGAACGCTGAAACCCGTGACGACGCGACGATCCCTTCCGCGGCGTGAGGCCGGGCGGTTGTCAGCGATTTAATGTGAACCTGCGCGGCCTCGGGCGATACTTGAAAAACAAGTGGCTGTGGTTAGGGTAAAGTAATAAAATATCCGTAATTCACTATATATACGATAAGAGGTTAGTTCTATGAACAGTCAAACACGTTGTCCTCCTGTGGAACGGAGCCAACTGAAAGATCCCATCGATGTTTCGGCCCCTGTGGATGTTGACTTTACGGGGGCAAAGGATATCGCCGACCGGAAAGCGCGGGAATTGGCGGCGGACCCCATGCTGTTATCGTGGTATGATCGTCAAAGCGGCAAATTTTCGCCCCAGGTCGATTTCTGCGAATTCGACAACAGGCCGGTCTGGTTGGTTTTTGCCGAATCGAGAGGGGGTAACATCACAATCGATATAAACAAGGAACAGTTTGTTTTTGTGTACGCTGATTTCTCATGAAAACATATTTTTTCAAACGGTGATGGAACATGGATGGAGATGTATTATTCGTTAAATGCGGAGATTGCGGAGCGCTCAATAAAGTACCTCAAAATCGTTTGTCTGATAAGCCTATATGCGGTAAATGTAAAAACAAGCTTCAAGTATCCAAGGGTACCCTCAACCATCCCCTTGAGGTCACCGACGGTTCTTTTCCCAACGAGGTTCTGGCGTTTCCCGGAACGGTGTTGGCCGAATTTTACGCGCCCTGGTGCGGGGCCTGCAAAATGCTCTCGCCAACCATGGACCTGATTGCGCGTGAATACGCCGGAAAAGTCAAGGTGGTGAAGGTCAATACGGAACAGAACTCCCTGGCCGCCTCTCAATTTCAAATCAGGTCAACCCCGACCCTGATTCTTTTCAAGGGAGGCAAATTGATCAACAGACTGGTGGGCGCTCTCCCCAAATATGAAATTGAACGTAGTCTTAAAAGTGTCATGTGAGGAACCGGATAAAATTTAATTGGAAAATAAGAATAGAGAAACTGAATGCAGTCCGCCGCGCGAAAGGAGAAAGCTTGTGGAGAATAAAGGAAGAGAAGAGGAGGAGGTGGAAGCCCTGTGTCCTGAATGCGGACATGCGTTCAAGACTTTTATGGACCGGGTGATTCCGCCGGCAGGTGAAACCGAAGAAGAACAGCCGGTGGAGTGTCCGGTTTGCGGTTGTGGAAACTGTACGATCGGAAAATAGGAAAAAGTTAGGTTCACGCCATATTCCGCGGGTCGTTGAATTTTAATTCGGTAAATAGGTCAGGCGCTTGCGGATAACCGAAAGGTTGCGCCCCGTCATCATTATCATGAAATCAATAAGGAGGGTTGGAATGAGCAAATACGTGATTGTAGGAAATGGAGTCGCCGGTACCACGGCTGCGGAATATATTAGAAAACATGACGAAAAGGGAAGCATAGTAGTGCTATCCAACGAAACATTTACTTTCTACTATCGTGTTCGTTTAATCGATTTTCTGGCGGGTGATGTGGACGAGCAAGGCCTTTCCGCCCACAACGATGACTGGTACAAGGAGCGCGGCATAGAGGTGAAACTTGGCGTCAACGTCATCTCCGGCGACGCCGATAAGCGGACCGTGACGACGCGGAACGGCGATGTCTATGAATATGACCGTCTTTTGATCGCGACAGGCAGCCATTCGTTTGTGCCTCCCATAACCGGAGCCGACAAGGAAGGCGTATTTGCGATCAGGTCCATGCGGGACGCGCAGGAACTGCTCCAATACGCAAAAGGAGCCAAGAACCTCGTGTTGATCGGGGGAGGGCTCCTGGGCCTGGAATCGGGCAACGCGCTCAGAAAGAACATGGGTTTCAACCCCATGGTGGTGGAGTTTTTTCCGCGTTTGCTTCCCCGGCAATTGGATATTCAAGGGGCTGAGCTACTGCAGGGAATGATGGAAAAAATGGGTTTTTCCTTTCGCTTAGGCGCTAAAACCAAGGAGATTGTGGGGTCGGGAAAAGTCAGCGGTGTGGCCCTGGAGAGCGGCGAAACGCTGGACGCCGATATGGTGGTTATATCGGCGGGCGTGCGTCCGAATATGGAACTGGCGCAATCGCTGGGCTTGGAAACGGATAAGGGAATCAAGGTAGATGACGCCTTGCGCACCAGCAAGGAAAACATATTCGCTGCGGGCGACGTGGCTGAGTACAAAGGTTTTCCCTATGGAATCTGGCCTGCGGCTTTTGAGCAAGGGAAAATAGCCGGCGCCAACATGGCTGGAGGCAGTGATAAATACAACGGAACCACCATGGCCAATGTTCTGAAAGTGGTTGACGTGGACCTTGCCTCCGCCGGCGAAATCGACATTGACGGTAAGTATGAGTCAAAGACCAAGACGGGTGAAGGGATTTATAAAAAAATCGTCATCGATAACAACAAAATAATAGGCTGCATCATGTTGGGGGATACGTCCAAGTTTAATACCGCCAAGAAGGCGATGGAGCAAAAACAGGACGCGGACAGCGTGGCCGATTCGCTCTTAGGGTAGATGATCGGCGATTCCGCCGCCAATGGAGCAGATTGAAAACCCATTTGTTCCCCATGCGGAAGAAATGGGTTTTTTCTATCTCAGAATCGAATAGAACCGATACTCACATCATCCCGTACTTTTTTAATTTCTTGTGCAGCGTTCGGCGGGTGATCCCCAGTCTGCGGGCGGCTTCACTTTTATTACCGCCGGACGCTTCCAGGGTTTTTATGATTGTCGCTTTCTCCACTTCTTCAAGCGGCATTCCCGCCAGCTCGGGAACGGGGGCTTCGGCTGCGTCGGGCGCCTCCTGAAACTCACGCAAGGAGAGCGGCAGGTCCGCTTCCGAAATATATTCGTCCCGGCACAACACCACGCCGCGCTCGATGGCGTTCATGAGCTCTCGTACGTTGCCCGGCCAATCGTAGCGAACGATGGCGTCCATGGCCCGCGGAGCGAATCCTTTTATGCGTTTGCGGTTTTTATCGGCAAAACGGGTTATAAAGTGTTGAGCCAACAACGGTATATCTTCACGCCGCTCCCTCAGTGGTGGCACTCTGAGCGTGACCACGTTGAGGCGGTAATAAAGGTCTTCTCGGAATTTTCCAACGGCTATTTCCTTTTGCAGATCCCTGTTCGTAGCCGCCACCACTCGCACATCCACCTTGATCATCTCCTCGCCGCCAACCCGTCGAATTTCCTTCTCCTGTAAGACGCGCAGCAGTTTGGCCTGCATGGCGAGCGACATTTCCCCAATTTCGTCAAGAAACATGGTCCCTCCGTGCGCCTGACGAAAACGGCCTTCACGCCGGCGGTCGGCCCCGGTAAAGGCGCCTTTTTCATGGCCGAAAAGCTCCGACTCGAGCAGGGTTTCGGTAATTGCGGCGCAGTTTACGGCTATGAAAGGTTTGTCGCGCCGTGGGCTGTTCCCATGGATAGCGGCCGAAACCAGTTCCTTGCCGACGCCTGACTCACCCGTAATGAGCACGGTGGTTTCGGTCGGCGCCACCATGGCCGCCGTTTCAAGCAGGTCAACCATCACTTTGCTGCTGCCGACAATTTCACCGGGATCGAAATCGCTGCGCAGCCGCCGTTTCAGTTCACGATTCTCTTGTTTGAGTCTGCTATGGTCTACCGCGCGCGCTATGGCGAGTTTGAGTTCGTCGAAATCGAGCGGTTTCGTGAGATAATCGTAAGCGCCGCGCCGCAACGCTTCCACAGCCGTTTCAACAGACGAGTAGGCGGTCATGATGAGTACGGGCAAGGCGGGATTGAACTTTTTAATTCGCGGCAACGCGTCCAGACCCGATACATTGATCATCCTCACATCCATAAGGACCAGGTCGAACGGTTTTTCATATACTCTTCCGATTGCGGTCGAGCCATCGTCCGCCTCTTCCACCGTATAACCCCATCCGCCCAGCAGCGTCCGGAGCATGGTACGGTGGCCTTTGTCATCGTCCACCACCAGAATGTTTACAGGCCTGTTACTATTGGACATCATTACCTTCTCCGTGCGGCGCCGGGATAAACAGGCTGAATGTCGTACCTGAGTCCGGCGCGCTCTTCACCGTTATCATGCCGCCATGCGCCTCGATCACTTTATGCACGATGGGCAGTCCCAAACCGGTTCCGTCAGACTTGGTGGTGAAGTAAGGATCGAATATACGCTCTTTCTTTTCCGGATCGATTCCTTTGCCCGTATCGGTTACATCGATGCGGATTTGATTGTTTCCGGAGGTTTTCGCTACGGTGACCGTGAGGACTCCCTGCTTATCCATAGCTTGCAGGGCGTTGAGGTAGAGATTGAGCAGGGCCTGGTTCATACGATCGGAATCCAAGGGAAATTGATCTATTTCCGGATCTATTTTTGAAACCACGGAGATTTGTTTTGATCGGGCGTCGCCCTCGATCAGACGCAACGAATGACTGATGAGGTCATTAATGGCGACCGGTTTTATATCCAACGCGCTGGGGCGCGCAAACTCAAGGAGCTGGCTGATTACACGGTCAAGCCGCTCCACCTCTTGAATCATGATTCCCGCCGTTTCACGGTCCTGTTCGTGATCCTTGTATCGTTCCTTGAAATAGGTAGCGAACCCTTTAATGGAACTCAACGGATTTCTGATTTCGTGCGCCACACCAGCCGCGAGGCTTCCGACCGAGGCCAGTCTTCTGCTTCGTTCGATCTCGCGTTCCAATCGGCGGACCTCGCTCAAGTCGCGAAAAATGATGACATTGCCCATCGAAGCGCCGGTCTCATCTTTCAGGATCGCTCCACTTATCCGTAAGGGAAGGGGCGCGGTATGCTCGGGAAGCGTTATCTCCATATCTTCTTCTACGATTGCGCCCGCGGAGCGTATTCGTTGCTGGATACTTTTTATAAAAGCGGGCAGTGACGTTTCCGCGGGTTGACCGATAATTTCCTCCGCCCGGTTGTTGAGAATGTTCTCCGCGTTTTCATTAAAGGCGGCGACACGTCCCTCTTCGTCCACCGCGATCAGGCCTAGTGGCATTTTTTCAACCACATGGTCTGAAAAGGCCTGAACTCTCGCCAGCGATTTGCGCGCCGCCCTGAAACCTTGCGCCAAAAAGATGGAAACCATGCCCGCCAGCCCTATAAGCAAGGTGATCGCAACCATCACCACCGCATGTTTCAGAGCGTCCTTCTCGGCTGTGGCGATTAGTTCCATATCGAGACCAACGAAGATGTACTGGATCGCTTCCCCCTCATCCTCCGGAGGCGGAGGAGGATTAAATTGCGGGCCGCCGCCTTCACCCCTTTCCTCTCTTCCCTCGAATTGTCCTCTCGGCCCACCCATCATCATACCTCGACGCATCATATAACCACCCCAGCGCATTTTGGGTTGGGTCGGCATAAAGCGACGATAGACTTCAAACGCTTTTTTGCCATCGGGCAACTCAACTATCCGATAATGAAGCCGTTGAGAAACGTCGAGATCGGCCGGCAAAGGCCTGACCTGAAACCGTTGACCAAAGTTTTCAGGGTTGCTGTCCACCAGCACAGTTCCCTTGTCATCCGTTATGGCAATGTAGAGTATATCCGGTTGTTTCGCGGTTTCCACCAAAAGCCGCTGGACTTGCGGCCCGCCCCAAGACATGTGGGTCATGCCGGCTCTCGTGCCCGCCTCAAAAGAACGGATGAGCGCGGCGCCTTTCTCCAATAAAAGCCGGGACATGTTTTCCTTGTCTCTGTTTACACTGCTGACGGCTATGAAGATGGCTATGGGCGCCAATACGGCCAAAAACGCTAAAATGGCCCAAGGCGATAATGAAAAAAGAGCCGACCTGAATTTAGACTGAGATTTCATGCGCAACCCGCTCGGCGAATCCCCTGCTGTTTAGTAAGTTGTCTATTCATAGCATATTGGGCGCCATACCGCAGAACACGCTTCGTGCGAAGAATAGCGGTTAGGCGCTTGTGTATTATAGGAGCCTGACGGATACAAAGTATCCACCTGGATACCTGCGTACAAATTGCCTGGATACTTTGTATGCGCCTTTATCATCTATTATTGTTTCGAAAACTGAGACAATCAACCTGTTTAATTGAAATTAACATAATATCAATGAGTTATATGAAACTATAAAAGATGGCACGATGGTTGCCTTAACAAAGCGAAAGAACTTATGAAGCGAAAAAAAACAGAAGGAGATCGTTTATGAGAAAGTTATTGGTAGTCGCCGGCTTTATGGTAATCGCAGGAATGATCGCGGCCCCGGTGTTGGCGGGATGGGGACCCGGTCGGGGATGGGGCGGCTACGGCCCCTGCTGGAGCGATAATCAGGGCCCGGCCGATAACAGTCTGACCGAAGAGCAATCCGCCCAACTTAACGATTTAAATCAAAAATATGCCACTGAAAGCTCCGCCATCAGGAGCGAGCTTTGGGCCAAACGCGGCGAGCTTAACGGTTTGTTGTATTCCGAAAACCCCGACGTGGCCAAAGTGAAGGAGCTTCAGGCGCAGATCAGCGAGTTGAGATCAAAAATGGATCAAGCGAGAATAGATTATACCCTGGAAGCTCGTAAGATTGCGCCGAACGCTGACCTGTACTCGGGTGGACCGCAGTCTGGCAGAGGATGGGGCATGAGAGGCGGCTACGGTCCCGGTCCGATGATGGGCGGCGGTTATGGTCCTGGACCCGGCTATGGACGCGGTTACGGCTATGGTCCCTGCTGGAACTAGCTCTTTATATATAACTCCTTAACCCCTATACCGGCCCCCTCTCAACGCCAGCCAGAGAAGGGGGCCGTTTTTTTGTGGTGATCGATAACAACCGTAATGAGGATTGAGAGCCATGGATCGAAGAACTTTTCTGCAAACATGCTTCACGGCAGGCGCCGCGGTGGGGCTGCAACCGTTACTTAAGGGGCGCGCCTTGGCCGACAACTTGCGGAGGGTCCGCGAGTTCAATTTTACCGCGCGTGAATCCAGGGTCAGTCTGGGGACAGGAAAAGAATTCACCGCGTGGACCTACAACGGACAGATACCGGGTCCTGAAATTAAGGTAAAAGAAGGGGATATTATTCGCGTGGTCCTCCGCAATGAACTCTCCCAACCGACAACCATGCACTGGCATGGTCTCCCGGTCCAAAACGCCGTCGATGGAGTCCCGTGGGTCACCCAGGATCCCATAGCCCCAGGCGATAGCTTTATATATGAATTTCAGGCCAAGCCGGCGGGGACTTATTTTTACCACTCTCACTTTCGATATCAACTGGACCAGGGATTATACGGCCCGCTTATTATAGAATCGTCGGATGAACCTGAGGAATACGATCAAAGCGCTGTGCTCGTATTGGAGGATTGGGTTACCAGGGACGGCGGAGGGCCGGCGGCGCTGCGCAGAAAACCCACCATGGGCATGGGAGGGATGATGCGGGGCATGATGGGTCGCCGGAGACGCGGGGCGGGTTTTGGGAGCCCCCTCCTTGAGCCGATCTACGACGTTTATTCGGTGAACGGGAAAGTGTACCCTGAAACAGATCCCATAAGGGTCAAGCGCGGAGACCGGGTCCGGCTAAAACTCATCAACGCCTGTTCGTCCACGAATCTGTATCTCAAGCTTGCGGGACACGCCTTAACCGTCACCCACATGGATGGCCAACCGGTAAAACCGCGTGAGACGGACATTATTAGAATAGGAATCGGAGAAAGATACGATCTTACCTTCAGAGCGGACAATCCCGGCGCCTGGCTTTTGGCCGCGCGGGAGGAGGGTTATGGCGAAGGCATGATCGCGGTTCCGGTCATCTATTCAGGCGTAAGCGGCTCGAATCCTGTGGCGCCCACCGATGAAGCCGGTTCCCGGTTTCTAAGTTACTGGGATTTCGAACCGCTTCATGACGCTCGAGACAACCCGGATCAACGCGTTGATCGCTTTTACCGGCAGGTTCTGAGCGGTGGGATGCATTCGGCCTACTGGACCATAAACGGTCAGGTATATCCGGAAGCGGAATCTCTTGTGGTTCACGAAGGGGAACTGATCCGGCTCAGTTACATCAATCGCAGCATGAATCCACACCCCATGCATCTGCACGGCCATTTTTTCAGGATCGCGCGTCCCGGGGTTTCTCGTGAAAAGTGGATACGAAAGGATACCGTGATCGTCGATCCCATGCGCGCCGTGGATATCGAATTTGTAGCGAACAATCCTGGAAGGTGGTTACATCATTGCCACAATATTTATCACATGGAGGCCGGGATGGCTAACCTAGTTCAGTATGGTTACTGAATATTCTTAAACACCCCTCACCAACGACGACCGGTCGCGCGCGTCCAAGATCGGCTCAACTTCACTTCCCCCACCGGGCGCATCCTTGAAGACCAGCGTTAGTCCGGCGGCGCCCCTGTAACAACGCCATCGCTTTGATCTAATTAATCTAAAGATTATTAGATAACGCCCGTTCATGCTATAAGATTAGGTGAGAACGTCTTTTGTTTTCAGCGGAACCAGAGTTATGGCAATCTTGGATCGCCTATGGTGAAAGGAGAGAGGAATGCCCGCCAAGCCCCCTAATGACAACAAAAGGATGGATAAGAAAACCACCATATCCATATGGTACATCCTCGCCGCTATTTGGGGAATCCTGTTGCTTCAGAATCTTATTGCTTCACAATTTGAAGTGAAACAGATCCCTTACAGTGAATTCGTGAAGAAACTCAAAGCGGGCGCCATAACCGAGATTTCCATAGGCGAACAAAAAATAGTGGGAAAAATGAAAACGACGAAAGATGGGAAAGACGTGGAAGAAAAGTTTTCCACCTTTCGTGTCAATCCCGAACTCTCAACCGAATTGGAAAAGTACAATATAAAATTTCGAGGCGAGCCCGAAAGCACATTTCTGCAGAATTTATTTTCCTGGCTGTTCCCTGTTTTTCTATTCGCGGCTATCTGGATCTTGCTGATGCGCCGTATGAGTCCCGGGGCCGGCGTGATGGCGTTCGGGAAAAGCAAAGCGAAATTGTACGCCGAAAAAGATATACAAACGCGATTTGACGATGTCGCCGGCGCCGATGAGGCCAAGGAGGAACTAAAGGAAATTATCGATTACCTTAAAGAACCGGACAGGTTTCGCGAACTGGGGGGCCGAATGCCAACGGGCGTGCTCCTGGTAGGCGCTCCCGGCACGGGGAAGACGCTCTTGGCTCGAGCCGTGGCCGGTGAAGCGGGCGTGCCTTTTTTTAGCATCAGCGGTTCCGAGTTTGTGGAGATGTTTGTGGGTGTCGGCGCGGCCAGGGTTCGAGAGCTCTTCAGTCAAGCTCGTCAAAAAGCCCCGTGCATCATATTTATTGATGAACTTGACGCCATAGGAAAAGCGCGAAGCATAGCGGTCATGGGAGGAAATGACGAACGTGAACAGACGTTGAATCAACTTCTGGTCGAAATGGACGGGTTCGATACTCGTATTGGCGTGGCCATAATGGCCGCCACCAACAGGCCCGAAATTTTGGATCCGGCCTTGTTAAGACCGGGGCGATTCGACAGACAGGTTCTGGTGGACAAGCCTGACCTCAACGGCCGTGAGGAAATCCTGAAAGTCCACGCGAAGAAAGTTAAACTGGCCGACGACGTCGATTTGAGAGTCATAGCTCAGAAAACCCCTGGCTTTACAGGCGCGGATCTGGCGAATGTCATAAATGAGTCCGCGCTGCTGGCGGCGCGGGCCCGCAAAGATAAAATAGAGATGAAAGAGCTTGAAGACGCAGTCGACAGGATTATCGCCGGTCTGGAAAAAAAGAATCGTTTGATCAATCCCAAGGAAAAGGAAATTGTGGCCTACCATGAAACGGGACACGCCCTGGTGGCGGCGTTCACCCCCGGAGCGGACAAGGTGCACAAGATTTCCATCGTGCCGCGAGGCATCGGAGCGCTCGGCTATACTCAGCAATTGCCCACGGAAGAGCGATTCCTGTTGACCCGGCAAGAGCTGCTCGGGAGAATCGACGTGATGTTGGGCGGCAGGGTGAGTGAATCCATAATTTTTGAAGATGTCTCGACCGGCGCTCATAATGACCTGCAGCGAGCCACCGATATCGCGCGCGCCATGGTAGCGGAGTACGGCATGGGGAAAACTTTGGGACTGGCCACTTTTCCCCGCCAGTATAAATCTTCCTTTCTGAGCCCGGAGCAATTCCCCTACGCCACCAAAGAATATAGTGAAGCGACGGCCGCCAAACTGGACGAGGAAATCAAGTCGCTTCTGGCCGAACGCGAAGTGGTCGTGCGCGAACTGCTGAACAAGCACAAACCATTGTTAAAAAAAGTTGCTAAGATATTGCTGAAACACGAAATATTGGATACGGAAGAGTTTGACAAGCTGATCAAGGAGGAAAAGGAATAGATCGCTCTACTTGTGGCGAACCATGGAGACCGGGCCTTGGCGGCTCCATATCTTTTCGTTTCAATATTAAAGGAATCCGCTGAATTGAACGCGCCATGTAGTCTACGGGAATCTTAAAGATGAGGATCTCTGTCAAGTTGCTCATCTTTGTGGTCAGCCTGAGTTTATTGTGCGTATTGGGCACCGCCGCTATTTTTTACGACCAGAACAGGGTCTTCCTGATTTCACAGGCGCGATACGATCATGACGCAATTGTCCAATCTTCCGCCAATGAAATAAAAAACTATATTGAAGGATACCGGGTTACGCTTGACCTCGTCGCAGACCTGCTCGGGGTGGTCAACGTCGACGAGTGGACACGCGAAATCCTCATCAGGGTTATTGGCAGGCGGATACAAAACTTTCGCGATCTCTGCGTGGTGAATCCTCAAGGTGAAGAGCTGGTGTCCTCAATGCCGAGGATGACTCCCCGGTCATTCTCGGATAACCCGACGGTGATTGAGGCGCTTGGCGGCGTTACATCATATTCCAACGTCCATTTTGATAAATTCAATATCCCCACCATGTTCATGGCCGCGCCGATCAAACGCAGAGGCAAAATCATCGGGGCCGTTTGGGCGCATTTCGATTTGGAGAAAGTGTGGAATGTGCTTGAAGAAATAAGACCGAGCGACGAGAGCGTCGCCTATCTGGTGGACGACCTCGGAAAACCGCTGCCGCTCTCCAGCGGTTCCTTTGACCCATACTCCGCGCGACACCAACAGTTCAAATTTGACGACGAAGCTCTAAGGATTTCGTCCCATTCGTGGGTCATGAAGAGCAACGGAAGCAGATACCTTGCCTCCACGTCGGAAATCCAAGGGACCAAGTGGCGATTGGTCTTGTTAAGGTCCCTTGACGATATTTATGCGCATTTACGGGAAAGCTTTCTCACCGCTCTGTTTGTGGTGTTTTTGATCGTAATCCTGGCTTGTCTCTCTTCTATTATTTTTGTGCGCAAGTTCGTACGGCCTATCGAGAAACTGCGCGACGGAGCTAAACGCATAGCTCAAGGCGACCTGGGGTACAGAGTTGAAGAACTCCCTTCCGACGAAATAGGGGAATTGGGGGTCGCCTTTAACCAGATGGCTGACGATTTACAGATGCACATGAAGGGGGTCATACGGGCGATCGCGCAGGATGCGCGTCAGCGAAATCTCTCCTTGCTGGGCGCGACGGTTAGCAAGGTAAATCATCAGTTGAAAAATTTTCTTAACGCCATGACCTTTGCTGTCTCCAACATAAAAATGACCGCCACAAACAAGGAGGCGCTGCGATCCATTGAGATCATGGAGCAGAACCTTTACGAGATGGCGGAGTTTACCAGGGGCCAGTTGGAGAGTGTCAAAACCCATGAGATAAAGGCCGTGGAGTGCGATCTCATTGAAAACTTGAAGAAATTGGCGCATACTTACGAACTGAGCGGTATCTCGACCGGTATTAGCTGTTTTCCCGAGAAAGATGGCGACTTCCGTATCCAATGCTACTGGCCGTATCTGAGCCAGGCGTTTTCATCCATTCTGGAAAACAGCATGGACGCTCTGCGCGGTGAAGGGCGGGTTGAAATAATCGTCACCGAGTTTTCTTCCATTGTGCAGGTTCAAATCAAAGATCACGGTCCCGGCCTGGACCCTGAAGGCTTGGAAAGAATATTCGAGCCTTTCTATACCACCAAGGAAAAAGGCTACGGCATGGGATTGGCTGTCGCTAACAATATGATACAGGCGCATTCGGGAATTCTCAGGGCTTCCAACGCTCCGGAGGGTGGAGCGTGCTTTACGATTGAATTGCCCAAACGAATGTCGAAAGGTATCAGTGTCCACGCGTTAGGAGGGTCGTCCTGATGAGCGCCGTGGTGATTGTTGTCGATGACGATAAAAACTTCCTGGAAGCGCTCGACGAAAACGCTCGCCTGAGAAAAGAAAATGAGCGTTTAAAGCTCAAAACCTTCGAGGACCCCCGCATAGCCCTACAATACTTCCGGGAAAACGGCGCGGATGTCGTAGTCACCGATGTTCTTATGGCCGGCATGAACGGCATGGAGTTGTTCAACACTATTCTCAATATCGACAAGTCAGTGCCCGTCATCATCATCAGCGCATATGCGACCGTTCAGAAAGCCGTCGAAGCGGTTGAAGGCGGCGCCTATTATTATTTTGAAAAACCGGTTAACCCGGAGATCTTTTGGAAGAAAATCCAGGAGGCGATATATTCCAGGCAGTTTAAACAATTAAAGGACGAAAGAGAAGCCGCCACCCCGCACACCGGATTTATGTCCCATGTTCATAGCGAGGTCAGGAAGGGCGCCCTGAGGCAGATAGAGAAGGTTCAAAACACCCCGACCACGGTGTTTCTGACCGGTGAGAGGGGGACGGGTAAACGTCTGGTCGCCAAAGCAATACATGGCGGCGGCGAACGGAAAAACAGGCCGTTTATAATAGTTCACTGCAGCGCTCCGTCGGGGAGCGAACCGAGGAAAAACCTTTTTGACCCGGACGTTGACACAAACATCCAAAGCCGTGAAAACACGCTTATCAAAAAGGCGGGTGGGGGTGTACTGTATCTCGAAGAAATTGGCGCGCTGACGAGCCAGACCCAGGCGGAGTTGGCGCGGTATCTGTGGCGTCAGTCCACCGCCGCAAAGGGAGAAGGCTTTAATCAAGAGCGTAATCCACAGATAATAGTGTCATCGTCGCTCGATATTGACCGGGAATTTGAGGAAGGAAGGTTCAATCGAGATCTGTATTGGCAGATTAATGTATTCAGGATATATATTCCTCCCTTGAGGGAAACGACCGAAGACATTTATCCGCTGGCCAAATATTTTCTCAAGGTTCACGAGCGGAAACTAAACAAGACAGTCGATACCATATCGTACAACGCTATGACACGGTTGCTGGCCTACTCGTGGCCCGGCAACATCCTTGAGTTGGAAAACGTGATCGAATCGGCCATGGTAGGTTGCGAGGGAGGAGTAATCCGTGAGCGCGATCTGTCGTTCGTGAATAATGTGGCCGCCAAGGGCGCCCAGTCAATCCCAACGCTTAAGGAAGCGGAAAGAAAGGCTATCGTTTCCGCCCTGCAGTACGCCGAAGGGCAAATTAAACAGGCGGCCTATATCCTGGGCATACACAGAAACACGTTGACCGCCAAAATGAAAGAGCTGGGTATTACGGAGAAATCCTGGAATCTCAAAGAGATATAACAAAATCGAGCTTTATGGAAGATTTTGAAAAGACGATAGCCTCCAATATTATTCGCGTAGAGCTGACGGATTTGCTCTCCAAAGACGATCCGTCGAGCGCGGATTCATTAGACGAAAAATTTCCTGAATGGATAAACGAAATAGAAAAAGTTTTGGGAACGAATAATATTCCTCGTTTGTTCGAATTAGCCGAGGAGCTTAGTGATAAGAGCTCCATTGAGACCCTCCATGCCTGGGCGGCGGCGGGTATTTTCTTTGAATTCTTGGAAGGGCTGACCCCCTTTTCTCCTGAGAAAGAAGCGCGGGAAAAGAAGCGGTTGCTTCTTAAAAGTATTGACGCATATATCCATAGCGTCTTTGAAGGATCGGCGCGATATTCTGAAATCAGAAAGAAGCTTTTAGGGCTGATAGAAAACAAGCTCGATGAGCTCACGCAAAAAATAGGGATAAGCTACGCCAAACCTTCAAAAGAGGATCTGGACAAGAGAAGGCAAGCCATCATCGGCCAAAGCCCCTTGTTAACCGAAACCTTATTGCGCGCTTCCAAGACGGCTCTGTACGATATCCACGTTCTTTTGACCGGCGAGACGGGTGTAGGCAAAGAGCTGCTGGCCGCTATGATCCACGAACTAAGCAGGCGCAGGGGAAGACCGTTTATCTCGGTTAATTGCGCGGCGTTTTCGGCCGAGTTATTGGAATCAGAGTTATTCGGCCACGAAAAAGGCGCGTTCACCGGGGCCGCGACAGCAAAAACCGGATTGGTTGAGGCGGCTCACGGGGGGACTCTGTTCCTGGACGAAATCGGAGATCTGGCGCCCCAGCATCAGGCTAAAATGCTTCGCTTTCTGCAGGATGGGGGCGTGCGGCGGGTCGGTGGGCTCAAGGAAAAAAAGGTGGATGTCCGAGTCATCTCCGCCACAAACAAAGACTTGTCTCAGGAAACGCAAGGAGGAAAATTCAGGGAAGATCTATTCTACCGTATAGCAACTATTTCCGTTCATATGCCGCCACTGCGCGAGAGACCCGAAGACATCCCTGAGCTTGCGCAACATTTCCTGGACATGTTCAGTAAATCGCAATCGCTTCCCAAGCTCACCATGACCATGGAGGCGACGCGGAAGCTCAAAAGATATTCATGGCCGGGTAATATCCGGGAGCTCCAAAACGTGGTCCAGGAATCGGCGGTTTTTCGGGCGTCGAACACCATAGGGCTCCCTGACTTACCAAAACGTTTGTTTGGCGATGAAACCGCTGAAACAAAAGCCGTCGGAACCGCCGATCCTTTCCTCAGTTCACTGGCTTCAGCCGGGGCCGCGGCTTCCAGCCGTTTGGATCCGGACAAGTTGATCGCGTATGTAAAGTCGGAACGCGTCGAGCGCTTACATAACAAGCCTTTCAGGGCCTTTCTCCACTTCCTCATAGAAAGCGGGGGATTTTCTTTCCGATTAAAAGACGTCGTTGACTATTTGGTGATTAAAAAAATAGGAACGCAGCAGAGCAGGCCAAAATTGGCGCGGAAAGCCATCGAGGAAAGCGGTCTCACGCGCGATAACCAAGGAAAGACCAAAAAAAGGCTTCTACGGGCCAGAAGTATTTTTTTAAAAGCTCCTTTCGATGTTTTACTCCAGCGACTGGATGAGTTTCTTACTGACAAAGGTATTGCGCCATGGGGGCGCTTTGTCTTCGAGGATTTCTTTCTGGAACGATTTGACGAGCCTTTTACTGAAAGATCATTGCAAGGCTCTGTGGGGGTTAAGACGTCGCTCGATGTAGCGGCGTTAAAAAGACACGGTTGTCCCCGATCATTTAAACGCGGAGCTCCTGCGTTTTCACAGACGTTGGCTGGAAACCGGGTTTTCTGAAGAATGATATGTAAGCTTGGCGAACCAATTCCGTTTTTATGAAACTCAAGTTGTCTCATATTCCCCTTTTGGCGCTTTTGGGCGTTATCGTGGCGCTGCTCCTGTATCCTTTCCTTAATGGGGCGCGTTCGACTAAAGCGCTGGATGCAAAAAGCGGCGCCGGCGATGAATTGCGCATCGATATTTTCAGTCCCATAACCTCCTTTAATTCCGGCGATAATATTCCGTCGAGCTGGACATTTCTCTACCCGTTTATATACAATTCTCTTATTTGTTTCGACTATGAGGGGAACATCTACCCGGGTATCGCGGAAAAATGGGAGTACAGCGATGACTTCCGGGAATGGCGGATATTTTTGAATCGCGACGTCCGGTTTCATAACGGCAGGAGGCTTACCGCCAAAGACGCGTTATTTTCAGTCCGTGACGCTTTGAAAAAAAAGCCGGAAGTGGCTGAGATTGTGGAACAACTTGGCTCTCCCAATGACTACGAGATTTTTTTCCGGCTGAAATCTCCTTCGCTGCAATTTTTCTACGAATTGAGCATGATTGACATACTCCCGGCCCCGGACGGGTCAAAACCTCCGGCTTTGCCGATTGGCGCCGGTCCTTTTAAATGCCAGGGATTCGACGCCCGGGGGAGGCTGATATTGACCGCGTTTGATGATTACTACGCGGGGAAACCTCGTATAAACCGGATCGTATTCAACTACGTGCCCGATTCCGAGTTGATTTGGTACCGGCTTATGCTCGGTGAAACAGACGCCGCGTTTCGTGTTCCGGTGAAAAAACATACCCTTGGTGATGGAAAGCATTTCCACATAGTCAATTATGCGGAAACCTTTGTGGACGCTATCGCCTACAACAACAGCAATGAGCTTTTCCGCAACTCTTCCGTGAGAAAAGCGCTCACCATGGCTATCGACAGGGAATATCTTATTCGGACCTATCTGAATACTGACGCGTCGCCGGCCATTGGCTATTTCAGTCCTGAAGCCAAGCCTGATGACCCGGATGTGAAGCCCCTGGCCTATGACCCGGACGCCGCCCTTGCGCTCTTGAAGGCGTGTGGATGGGAAGATTCCAACCACGACGGCTATCTGGACCGCAACGGCAAGACTTTTGAGTTCCAATTACTGATTCCGGACGGCGACAACGTAGGCGCGAAAATAGCCCGCGAGATTCAGCTGTTTTTTTCGGAAATCGGAGTCGTGGCCCATGTGCGGTCCATGCCCATGCCCGCCATGGTGAGGGAGTGTCTGCAGACCGGAAAATGGGAAGCCGCTTTGTTGGGCCTGAACAATGTGCGCTCGGGCGCCAGAGTGAAAAGCATGTGGCGGAGCGATCCCAAGGGTTCCATGAATTTTGTGAATTACTCCAACAGCAGGATCGACCGTCTGCTGGAGGAGGTCGATCATACAAGAAACTGGGCCGACTTGCGCGCTCTCTACGGTGAAATTGACGCCATCCTTCGAGACGATCAACCGGTTTCATTTCTTTATCAGAGAAAGTCCTTTGGAGTTTTCGCCAATCGAATACAAGGAGTGGACTGGGATGAAGCCGACGCGCCGCATGAGTTGCTCAGACAACTGGCCAAGACATATCTTGGAAAGCAATAGGGAGGTTAAAGGAATCCACCATCTTCAATTCCTGAATAGGTCGTCCAAAGTCCCTAATCAAATTTCTCCAACCTATTGATCTTTCAGCACTAATTAAAAACAACTTTTTGGCGCGTATCATGCTCTTCCCTCGGGATGCCTTAGACAAGAGGCGCATCCAGAGGAAGGGAGGAGGTGAAACATATGTTGATCATTGACCAGGCGGTATGGAACGTCGAACAGCACAGGTGGACGTGCTGCCCGTTCGCGCCGGACATCAGTTGGGCGTAGAATTCAGTTCTTCTGTGAAAGCGTGTGTGAATTCGATCATATACGCGGGAGGCGGTTCCGGAAGAAAGGAATCGCCTCTTTTTTCGCCGATCCTTTCCCCATGGAGATATAAGGAGAGCGCAGTGTCTTCAGTCATAGTGAAACCGAGCAGGTTTAACGTGGAGCGAAAGCTCGACGATGAATTCAAGGGATTTACCGTTATTTTCAATACCTACACCCAGGCGCTTACCATTTTCGAGGAAGAAATGTGGAACCGGCTGAAGCAAGGTGAATATGACGGCCGGATGGAACGCTTCATCGACGAATGCAGGCGTCAGATGTTCCTGGTGGGGCCCGAGATAGACGAAACCCGGCTGCTGATGGCCAGAAAACATGAACTTGCGTACGATACCCACATGCTTTCATTCAAGGTGGTGGTGACCGATCACTGCAATTTCGCCTGTTCCTATTGTGTGGAGGAGGGATTTCGAGGCCGGAGGATAATGAGCGCTCCGTTGGCCAGGCAAACCTCGCGGTTCATTATTGAGCGAATTCGAAAGGGCCGTCCGGACAAGGTGAAACTTGATTTCGGAGGCGGAGAGCCCTTGTTGAATGTCGCCGCCATGAACGTCATCGCTGAGGGTGTCTCGTTGTTCTGCAGGGGCGCGGGTATCGAGCTGGACATATCGTTCATCTCCAACGGTTCGCTGCTGTCGGATCGTCTGCTGAATCGTCTCAAGCAATGCGGCCTCCGCTGCATACGTGTTTCATTGCTTCCCCGGAGTTTTCAAGACACGATGCGGAGAGATCGATGGGGCAGGCCGACCTTTGAAAAAATCCTGAACAACATGGCCGCAATCAAGGAATGGGCTCTTTTTCACGTGTGCGCCCAGGGCGACAGCGAGGACTCCCGGTTCGCCGACGCCATCCCGGACTGGCTGGCTCGCATGGAACAGAAAGGCCTGAAAAGCTCCATAGCCGAAATCAATATCGGTATGATTCTCAAGCGGGAATACGGCGTCGAGAACGCTGAGTCTTTCTGTGGAGATCTGGGGCAGTACGAACCATATCGGAAAATACAGAATATTATCAGAAGCCATGGCTTTCCGATAATTGACGGGCCTCCCGGCAACGATTGCATGGCCAATAACAGCGGTTTCCATATTATCGATCCGGAAGGAAATCTGGCCTCCTGTCCGACCATGTTGAAACATCCCGAATTGAATGTGGGAGACGTGCGCAACGGTGTGGACTCCGTCCGATCGGCCATGATCATGGGGCGGGGTTTGTCCGATCACTGTATTGAAGAATGTGAACTCGCCCCGCGCTGCAACGGCGGATGCCGCTATCAAGCGCTTATTCGATTAGGCAGTTTTGATGAGATCTACTGTAACTATGATTTCACTATCGCCCAAATGAAAGACTATATAACGCGTCGCGCTGTGGAATTTCTTACGGCCCGTAAACGGAAAGACGCGGCTTGACGCCTTGGCCGTATCTCCTCTGTATCGTTTGATCGCCGCCGAGTGCGCGCTTTTGCTGACCAGCCAGGCCGTGTATCTGGCGCTGGTTAGTCAGCTCGTTTTGAAAAAGGACGGAAGCGCTTTGGCCCTGTTGGGAATCACCGCGGCTTTGCGGCTGCCAACGCTGATTCTGGCGCCCGCCGCGGGCGCTTTCATCGATCGTTGGGGGACGGTAAAATCCCTCCCCGCGCTCACTCTCGTACGGTCTTTTATAATCCTGGGCTTGGCCATGTGGTGGAGAATACCGTTCCTCTGCTTTTTTTTGCTGTCCATCCTGGCTCTTATCGATAATCTCATCGCGGTATCCCGTAAGGCGTTCCTGCCCCGGCTCGTTGACGATTCCGGTCTTGCGCGCGCCAATGGTCTTTTCTTGAGGGGGGCGGTGGCGGCCGGCGTCGCGGGTCCCTGGCTCGTGGGAACGCTCGTCACGAGAATGGATGAACGAATCTGGCTCGTATGCGTGGGTTGCCTTTGCGCTTTGGTGACGGCTTTGGTGACCGGACTTCCTCAATCGGCGTCTCGTCCCCTTCATAACAGAGACGCCTTTGTGAGCCTGCGCGACGGAATCAGGCTTCTGACGGAAAACAGCGCCGTCTTGAGCGCCGTGACCGCGCTTTCCATCTACATGACGGGAGCGGGTCTGGCAAATTTCGCCACGCCCCTGCTGTATAAGGAAAGAGGGCTCAACGCCGAGTCTTACGGGTTGGTTTTATCATCCTTCGCCGTAGGCCAGTTCGTGGGAACCTTTCTGATCCAACGCCTCGATCGAAAAGGTGATCAATTTCCCTTCATGCTCCTGTTCTCGGCGTACGGCGCGTGCCTGGTATTGCTTCCGGCCTTCAGCTTTACGCTTCTGTTCGCGGCCCTCTTTTTAATCATGGGGATGTGTTCGGCGCTGATCCAAATATGGTTTGACGCCTTTCTCCAGGAGCGTACGCAGGAAGCGTATCGCGGCCGGACGCTCAGCTTGTGCGTGTCCATATGCGGCGGAGCGTTTCTCTGCGCGTCGGGTCTGGGAGCGCTTATGGCTCAAATCGGCGTGACGTTTGTCCTCATGGGGGCTTCGGTGTGCATGCTTGCGGGCGGAATGGCGGCGCGTAGAAAGCTTGGAGGGCATATGTCGCTTTGGAAAACTGTGCGATAACCGCGGTGGTCAGGAGCGCAATCGATCATGCGCTGAGGCGCGCGCGCAGGTATCCAGTCCTGGGAAGGTTCCCGCTTATTCTCGTGACGGTTCCACTTCAGTAGCGGCGATTCGGCGGCGGCGATCAGCCCGCGGACTCCTGGGAATTGGAGATGGAAATGATATGTTTGATGATGTCCAGTAAGTCGTTTTTTTGAGGGGCGGGAAAGTCTGCAAGATAAGTTCTGATGTGCTCTTCTTTTTCCTTCTCGATGTTTTTAAGAGTCCTCCTGCCCTTGGGTGAGATCTCCAGCAAAGTCACGCGCTCATCGTTCGGGTCTCTTTTTCGCAGGAGAAACCCGTCTCTCTCCAGTCTTTTGGCCAGCCCCGTCATGTTGGCGCCCGTAACCAGCATGATCTTGGATACGTTGGTAACGTTATTGATTCCGCTGGTGGAAGAGTTCAAAACGCGAAGAACATTGTATTGGGAGAAGGTCAGTCCATAGTTTTTAAAAATTGAGGACGACTTTTTCTTGAAGATTTCGGCCAACCGCACGATACCTATCATCACCTTTTCATCCAGATTCAAAGCGGCTGTATCGTCATTTTCGATCATGTATCAAGGCCTCAGCAAAAGTAGTTTAAAAATACTTAACATGTTAAAATATAATTTCGAAGATACTCTGTCAAACGTTAATCGGCCTGGGGCGCAAACAAGGGCGCGGGGCGTTTGTGGACACCGCTGGATTTTTCCCCACGGCGCTCATTTGTCTTGACAATCCGGTCACACCGGCAGTAATTAGACGCAATGTCTAATTACTATTCAGGCTATTTAGTACTATGGGTATTCTAGAGCGTCGCGAACGGGAAAAACAGAATAGACGGGAGTTGATCCTCAACGCCGCGGTGCAGGTCTATCTCCGTGACGGCTATCACGCCGCGACTGTGGATAAGATCGCGCAGGAAGCCGAAGTGAGCCGGGCCACGGTGTATCTCTACTTTCGAACCCGCGATGAAATCTATGTGCACGCGGTAGTCCAGTACATGCGTAATCTGGGCGACTCGCTCAAGAAGCTGGAGCAAAACTACGAGCCGGCCAAACAGGATCTTCTGCATGAGCTGTTCGGGGTGTTCAAGGCGTTTTACCGGAAAGATCCCACCCTGTTCCATCTCAGTCTTTATTTTTTTCAGCGGGAAATGGTTCGGGCGCTGCCGGAAGAACTCCGATTGACGCTGGATAAGACCGGGTCACGAAATTATAAATATCTCACACGCATAGCCACTATCGGAGTGGAGTCCGGCTATTTTAAACGCGCCGACCCCAGAACGCTGGCGGAAGTGCTCTTCTCGGCGTATCTGGGGATGGTTCATCTGGAGAATTCAAAGGCTTCAATGGGCAGGAAGACGCATCTGGAACCAACCACCGACCTGGCTTTCAATATAATCCGTGAAGGAGCCCTGAACCATCCGTACGGAAGCGGCGCAAAAAAATAAGAGTCAGCGCGTAAAAATATAGAAAAAGCCTATCTATTCCAAGAAGGAGGATTTCCATGAAACACGTGATAAAGTTCACGGTAAACGGTCAGGAGTATGAAGTGGCCGTTGATTCGTGGAGGACTTTGAACGAAGTCCTGCGAGATCAGTTGGGGCTGACCGGCACCAAGTTGGGGTGCGGCTCCGGTGATTGCGGCGCCTGCACGGTCATGATGAACGGCCGGACCATTACTTCCTGTCTGACCCTTGCGGTCGAGGCGAACGGTTGTGAGATTATGACGGTCGAGGGGCTGGCGGCCGACAGCGAGCGTCTGCATCCTCTTCAGGAGTCCTTTATCGAGAAAGGCGCGGTCCAGTGCGGATACTGCACTCCGGGAATGGAATTGGCGGCGCTCTATCTGCTGAAAAAAAATCCATCGCCGACCGAGGAAGAGATTCGCGCGGGGCTGTCGGGGAATCTCTGCCGGTGCACGGGATATAATAAAATCGTTGACGCTATCGCCCACGCCGCTGAAAAGATGCGGTCGTGATGACGGAGGGAAAACATGCCGTTGCCGAAATTTGAATATCTGAGCCCCACGACGCTGCAGCAAGCCTGCGCTTTGCTGGCCGAGCATCAGGGAGCGGCCCGCCTGATCGCGGGAGGCACGGACCTCCTGGTTAAAATGAAACATCGCGGCCTTACTCCAAAGTATGTTATCGGTCTCAAGCAGGTGACCGGCCTGGATGTGGTTAAGTTCGACGCGGACAAGGGGCTGACCATAGGCGCCATGGCCAAATTGAGCGAAGTGGCGGAACATCCGGACGTCTTGCGTCATTACCCGGCCGTCGCTCTTGCGGCCCAGCATACCGCGACCGTGGCTATTCGCAACATGGGGACCGTGGTCGGCAATCTCTGCAACGCCGCGCCATCGGCGGATAACGCCCCCGCGTTGCTGGCGCTCAACGCCACCGCGCACATCGTCGGACCCAACCACGAGCGCGAACTTCCACTGGACCAATTCTTTCAGGGACCCGGTATCACCGCCCTGGAGCCTGAAGAAATCGTTAAGGCGATCACGGTTCCCAAGCCTGTCGGCGGGGCCTCGTTCAAACATTTATCGGGACGCAGCAAGGTCGATATATCGGCGGTAAATGTCGGTGTATGGACGTTGATGGAAGATTCCGTCATCTCCGGAGTCCGCATATTCCTGGGCGCCGTGGCGCCTATTCCCATGCGCGCGCCGCAGGCGGAGGCGGTCATACTCAAGCAGAAAGCCGACGACGAGCTCTTCAAAAAGGCGGCCGAGACCGCCATGAAAGAGTCCAGTCCCATCACAGACGTCCGCGCCACGGCGGAGTACCGTCGTAAGATGGTGGCTGTGCTGACCGAACAGGCTCTAAAAGAGGCCGTAAACATGGCGTCCTCCACTAAAGGGCAGTAAAGGCGGGGTGAATAATGGCTACCAAAGAATATTCAGTAATCGGTCAAAATATTCCTCGGGTGGACGCCCGAACCAAGGTAACCGGCAACGCGATATACGCCGACGACATAAAGCTTCCGGGAATGCTTCATGGTAAGATCCTGCGAAGTCCTGTGGCGCACGCCAGAATAAAGAATATTGACACGAGCCGGGCCTTGGCGTTGCCGGGAGTGGTCGCCGTGATAACCGGCGCCGATACGCCCAAGATTAAATACGGAAACTGGCGACTCATTCCGGACAGCCAGGATGAGTATCCGCTGGCGGTGGACAAGGTCAGATTTATCGGGGACGAAGTGGCGGCGGTCGCGGCCAAGGACCCCGACATCGCCGAGGAGGCGCTGGATCTGATCCATGTGGAATATGAAGAGCTGCCCGCGGTGTTCAATGTGGACGACTCCCTGGCGGAGGGCCATCCGGTTATCCACGACACCTCACCCACCAACGTAAGCCTTACACGAAAGATCGACTACGGCGATCTGGATAAGGGGTTCGCCGAAGCGGATCTGATTCTGGAAAACGAATTCAGCCTGCCGGCTGTTCTTCACGCGTACATGGAGCCTTGCTCCGCCGTCGCCACCACCGACGGGCACGGCCGGGTGACTTTATGGGCGTCAACCCAGACGCCGTACATCGTGCAGTGTCTGCTGGCCAGCACGCTGGGTTTGAGGGAAAACGAAGTGCGCGTCATTCTCCCCGCGGTGGGCGGAGGCTTTGGCGGCAAGATGGAACTGAGGACCTGGGAATTCTGCGCCGCTTTCCTGGCCAGAAAGACCGGAAAGCCGGTGAAGTTCACCCTTACGCGTGATGAGGAGTTCGTCGCGCAGCGCAGACGGCATCCCATGAAGGTCTATTCCAAGGTGGGATTCAAGAAAGACGGAACCATCACCGCCAAACATTTCCGGGCGCATCTGGACGGCGGCGCCTACAACAGCATGGGACCCACCGCCACGTTTCTGGTCGGTAATTTCGGCGCGATGCTGTACCGCTATCCCAACTATAAATATGAAGGCTACCACGTCTACACCAACAAACCGCCCGCGGGGGCGATGCGCGGGTTCGGCGCGCCTCAGGCGCTCTTTGTTTCCGAGAGCCAGATGAGTATGGCGGCCAAGGAGCTGGATATAGACCCCATTGATCTGCGCATCAAAAACGCCATGGTGCCCGGCGACGTCATCCCTGACGTGGCCACCATTTCCAGTTGCGGTTTTATTGAATCGCTGCAAAAGGTGGCCGAAATGACCGATTGGAAGAACAAACGCAAAAACCTCCCCAAGGGGAAGGGTATTGGAATCGGTTGTTACAGCTTCATATCCGGCGGCGTGTTCAACTGGTTCAATACGCAGTATCCGTTCTCCGCGGCGGAAGTACGCGCTTACGCGGACGGCACGGCTCACTTGTTCACCATGGCCGCCGATATCGGCCAGGGCTCCAACACGGTGCTCCAGCAGATCCTTGCCGAGGTACTGGGGCTCAGCATGAAGGATATTCAAATATTCTCGGGCGATACAACAATGACGCCCAAAGCCGATCTGGGAAGCTGGGGCAGCCGCGTGACGCTCATGGCCGGTAACGCGGTGGTGAAGGCGGCCCGTGAAATCAGGGAAAAGCTGTTCCAGATGGTGTCCTTGCGGTTCAACCTGAACGTGATCCATGAAATGACCTGCAAGGACGGAAAGATTTTCCCGAAAGCCCGGCCGGACCGTTTCATCACCTTCGGCGAGGCGGTAGCCATGTATCAGAAAGCCAACCGGGGCGAGCCGCTAATAGCCCGAGGGTCGTATACTCCTAGAGACCGGGGTTTGGTAAGTCCGGCGTTCAGCTTCGGAGCGCAGGTGGCGGAAGTTGAAGTCGACCGGGAGACGGGCTTCGTGGAAGTAAAAAAGATGACCACCGCCCATGATTGCGGCACGGTGCTTAACCCCATGAGTGTGGACGGCCAGTTGGAAGGGTCCATCCATATGGGTCTGGGTTATGCGCTTTGCGAGCAGGTGGTGATGAAGGACGGAAAAACGCTCAATACTTCCTTCCTGGATTACAAGCTGCCTTCAGCCGTGGATATGCCTCCGGGAGAATCGTTCTGCATCGACACGTATGAGGATGAGGGGCCGTTGGGCGCCAAGGAGGCGGGTGAAGGGTTGGCTTCGCCGACCGCTCCCGCCATCGCGGACGCCATATTCCACGCTACCGGGTTCAGGTGCCAGGAACTGCCCATCACGCCGGAAAAGGTGTTGAAAGGTCTGGAAGAGCAAGAAAAGAAATAATGGCTGGAACAACCGTGTCTACTGATACATCCGAATTCAGCAAAACCATTCGTTTGTCGGTCCGGACAGGGGGCGCGCGTCCCCCCTGTCTGGACAAGACGCCGGGGCAGTGCCGCGGGTGTTATGGGTGGGAGCAAATGCTCGAGGCCGCCAGGAAAGGCGGCGCCTGGGGCAGCGCCTTGATCCGCTGTGACTGCACCGGCCTGACGGTCCGCATAGAGAACACCGAAAAAAGCTGAGGTTGCGACGCGGGATGGCCGAATGCGGAAATCAACCGAACGCGGCGCAATTAGTTTTTCTCCAAGGGCGCAAAAATTCTTTTGAATTTTTTATGGTAAGATAGTAGTTCATAACTGAATACTGGGCCGATCGTCCGGTAGCTTCATCCAAAATCATTCATACCTCATTTATTTCGCTAGGCGCCGGGCGGCGCGATTTACACGGCAATTCCGAACAGGGGGGATTTGGCTCTGTCGGTGGAAGAGGCGCTGGTCACGCAAGGAAAAAAGTGTTTGACATGAAAAAAGCTTAACATGTAATCTAATAACATGTAACATAATATCCATTTTTATGGAGGCGTGTATATGAGCATACGAGAAAAACTTGTGGAAATTGTGGGAGCCGATCGTGTGGATGACAGCAACGAAGCGCTGTCCGCGTACGCTCAGGATCACAGTCTCATGTCGGCCAACGGGCTGCCGGATATCATTGTCCGGCCCACTGACGCTGACCAGGTACAGAAGATAGTGCAATACGCCAACGACATTAAGATGCCTGTGATTCCGGTCAGCTCCAAACACCATTTTCATGGCAGCACCCTTCCCAAAATGGGTGGCATAATCATGGAGTTGCGAGGTATGAACCGGATTCTGGATATCGATCTGCCCGACAGGCTGGCGAGAATAGAACCCGGGGTCACGTGGGCTCAAATACAGGCGGAAATGGAGAAGATAGGGCACAGAATGGTCATGCCGCTTCTGCCGCTGGCGTCGAGTTCGGTGGTCGCAAGTCTGCTGGAGCGAGAAGTTCCCACCAACCCCCGCTTCGAGTATGGGGAGCCCATGACTTCGACGGAGGTTATATGGGGCAGCGGCATGCGGTTCCGCACCGGATCGGCGAGTGTCCCCGGTTTTCCCGACAAAGCCGACTCCAAGGGTGGCAATCCCGAAGGTCCCGGCACCAACTGGTATCGTTTTCTGCAGGGCGCTGAAGGGACCATGGGCGTTATGACGTGGTCCATCGTTAAATTCGAATACCTTCCCACCGTGGATAAGACCTACTTCTTATGTTTTGACAAACTGGAAGACGCCATCGAGCCCCTCTATCAAATCCAAAGACGGATGATCGGCAACGAGTGTTTCCTGATCAACAATCAGGTCGGCTCGCTGATATTTACTGAAGAATGGCCCCAGGATTACCAGTCCTATAAAAAACTCCTTCCTCCCTATTTCATCGCTCTTGTGCTTTCCGGGCCGCCGCGAAGCCCGGAAAAGAAACTTGCGTACGAAAAGAAGGCGCTCGATGAGATCATCGCGTCGCTGCCGGCGGTGAAGAGAATCGAGACATCGCTTCCGGGCGCGGTGGGGATGGAGAGAAAACTTCCGGCAATGCTCCGCAAACCATGGCCGGAAGAAAAAATGTATTGGAAGCATCAACTGAAGGGAACATGTCAGGATCTGTTGTTTATCGCCAAAATGGAGCAGGTTCCCGAGTTCGCGCGAACCGTCATCGAGGTGGCGGGATCGTACGGTTATGATCCTAATGAGATGGGATTCTATCTGCAGCCTATAGAGCAGGGCAGGGCCGCGCATGTGGAGTTTCAGTTCTATTACGATCCTGAAAACAAGAAAGAGAAGCAGAACATAAAAGCGTTGTACCTTGACGCCGCTAAAAAGCTGTTCAAGCAAAACGCCTTTTTCTCCCGTCCGTATGGGCTTCTCTCTCCGATGGTGTTCGACCAGGCGAGGGGCTACACCAACACCATCACCAAGGTGAAGAAAGTTCTGGATCCCAATTACATCATGTGCCCCGGCAACACTTGTTTCTAAAGGAGATGGAAAAATGATCGTTACTGGATCACTAGAGCTCAAAGATTATATGTACGATATGCGGCGGTGCATGAGATGCGCCAGCTGCAGATGGCTCGACCATATCTACATGCCCGACAACCGCTTCGTGTATCGCTGTCCGAGTTATGGCAAATACTATTTCTCCAAGGTCGCCTACGGAAGGGTTAAACTGGGGCTGGCGCTGACCGAAAATCGTCTGGACGATACGCCCGGCATGATGGATATGGTTTTTCAGTGCGTCATGTGCGGCGCTTGCGACTCCGGCTGCAAAAGAAACCTCGACCTGGAAATAATGAATTCACTGGAGGCGTTGCGAGGATACATGGTCCAAAAAGGGCGGTATCCCAAAGCGCACGACAAGCTGATCAATAATATTGCCGCGTCGCACAACAAGTTCGGCGCGCCTCACGAAAACCGGACCAGATGGCAGAGCGCCAAACCGGCGGAAAAATCCGATACCGTCTATTTTGCCGGTTGCGGGGCTTCCTACACCCAAACCAAGATCGCTCAATCCACGGACAAGATCCTCAACGCTCTTGGCGGCTACATGATGTTGCCGGATGAACAGTGCTGCGGGCATCCGCTTTTCGCCATGGGGCAGTACGACGCCTTCGTGAAGCAGATGGAACACAACCTGGAGGCGATGAAGAAGACAGGCGCCAAAAGGCTCGTGACCGCCTGCGCCGAGTGTTACAAGACGTGGAAGGTCGACTATCCCCGTATGAAAAAGATCAATACCTCCGACCTGGGCTTTGAAGTGCTGCACATCACCGAAGTGATCGCGCCCAAGCTGGCGGACGGTTCTCTGGAACTTAAAAACAAGGTCGATCTCAAAGTCGCCTGGCATGACCCCTGTAATCTGGGCAGAATGTCCGAACCGTTCAAAAGCTGGCAGGGCGAGCGCGGCCAATGGGGCTGCCTGGAACCCGCCGAGGGCTTTGGCGCCAAGGAGTTCAACCGCGGCGTGAACGGAGTCTACGAAGAACCGCGCAACATTCTCTCCGCCATAAAGGGGATCGAGTTGATGGAGTTGAAACGTCATCATGAATTCTCCTGGTGCTGTGGCGGCCACGCCGGAGTTCCCGAAGCGTACCCGGAACTGGCGGCGTACTCGGTGGAGGAGCGGCTGGAAGAAGTGAGAACGACCGGGGCAGAGGCCATTGTTTCCGCGTGCCCCTATTGCAAGGAGTCCTTTAATACGGGACTGAAAAACTACGATCATCAAGTTAAGGTCTATGACATCACTGAGATCATAGCGGAAGCGCTTTAAGGGAGAGGAACGAAGCGATGGCTAAAGTAAAAGAAAGAGTTCCGCAGGCGGCTTACAACGCCCTTGAAAATATTGTCGGGAAAGAATGGATAACGGACGATCCCGCCATCACCGAGAGCTATGTCAAGGGTGGAGAAATACACGACTGTATTTATCAGCGCGGCCAGCAACCGCCCGGCGTGGTGGTTATGCCCAAAAACACCGAAGAGGTGCAGAACATAGTCAAGGTTTGCTTCCGCTATCATCTGCCCTACACGCCCATCGGCGCGTTCTGGGGAGTTCACTGCGGCGGCAAGGTGCCGTTCCATGTTTCCATCGACCTCTCCCGCATGCGATCCCTGGAGTGGGATGAAAAGCACATGGTCGCCATTGTGGGGCCGGGTCAAATCCACTCCCCTCTGCAGGCGGAAGCGCAGGAGCGGGGACTTTACACCATGACCCCCGGCGGAGGCAGCCAGGCTGCGGTGATCGGCAATATGCTCACCTGTAACTATTCGCCCCTCAACTACCGTCTGGGCCTGGCCACCCGGCGTATTCTCGGTGTGGAGTGGGTTTTGCCGGACGGCGAACTGATTACCCTGGGCTCCCTGACCAACTCGGACGATCCCTATTGGGGCGAAGGCCCCGGACCGGACCTGCGCGGGCTTCTGCGCGGTTATCTCGGCTGGTGGGGCAAGGTCGGTATCATCACCAAAATGGCCATCAAGATGCACCCGCTGTTCCTGCCCGAAAGAATGCAGCCGGTAGAGCGCGGCATGCTCAGTACCCTCGAATTCCCCGACAACAGGATCAAATGGTACAATTTCAGGATACCGTCCGAAGAGGCCATGCGTAAGGCCATGCGGGAAATATCCCGCTGTGAGATTGGCGCGGCGGTCATGAGAGTGCCCACGATCTGGCGTTACCGCGGCAAATCACGGTCCAGAGAGGATTTCTGGAGCAAGTGGGGGCCGGACGAGCAAAAGATTCGGGATAGCAGGGCCACGTCCTCTATCCTCAGGGTGCTGCTTATCGGATATACCAGCGAAGAGCAGCTGCAATACGAGGAATCGGTCCTCATGGAGATTATGGAAGAAGTGGGCGCGCAGCTCGGCAGAACCAAACAGTCCGACCAATCCTGGATCAAAAACGCCGACTCCGCCGGCATGTGGTGGCCCGCGGGCGGTTATGTGTCCGTGGAATTCGTGGTTGAAACGCTGGAGCATTCCTTTGCGCGCGGCAAAACCCTGCTCAAGGAAAAGGAGTCCAAGTTCACTCCGCCCTTGGTGGATGAATACGGCGAAGAAGGCTGGATCCAAATGACCGATATGGGGCACACCAGCTACTTCGAATTTCTTATCCAGTGGGACCCCGAACATCCCATGGGCAAATATAAATCCGGTGAGTACAAAGCCTGGGAACATTGGGTCGCCAGCCAGCGCACCGCTATCGATCACGGGCAGTACACCGCCAATATCGGCAGTTTGAGCGTCATGGGGCTTACCGGCCCGGCGTTCGGACCCAATTACGGCAAGATCTATGATGAAGTCCGTCAGGCGGTGGATCCCAAGGACATCTCCAATCCGCCGCTCGATCTTCACGACCGTGTAATCGAGGAATTCGCGCCGCAATGGATGGAGGATTACGATTTCAAACCCTGGAAAGAACTCATGCACGGCGGCAAGGAATGGTGGAAAGTTCTGACCAGCAGGGGAATCGAATGGCGTGATTGCCTTCCCGAATGGTATTGGGACCGGGACGATAAAGAAATAGGATGATATGTTTGGGGGGGAGAAGCGCCCCTCTTTCATGAGCGCTAAAACAGCGTCTTTCGCTCCGGCCTGAATCCAGGTCCTGCGGCGATCAACGGGAAAAATGGAGGCTCCACGGCCGGGCAAAGGGTGGGGCCTTCTTCATTGTTGAGCGCTCAGGTTGAAATCAATAGGACGATTACGATAACATGACTCTGGTATTTCAGCGTTTCATGCGTTGATTGCAACGCTTTTGTTTCGCCGTCTTGAAACTAACCATAACCGCGAGTGAAGGGGTGGAAAATGGCTGATCGAAAAACTGCGGTAGTTGGTATTGGAGCGACGGGTTCGGTTCTGGCCGCGGCCTTGCTCAAAAACGACCCTGAAACTATTCTGGTGGGCACGAGGCCGGCGGTAGGGGAGGCGCTCAGAAAAGGCGGGATCAGGATTTCCGGGGCCCTATCCTACAAGGTTCCGGTTCGGCATTTTTTTACCACCGTCGAAGCTATCGGCGATCTGGAGCCGAACATCATCGTGCTGGCGACGAAAACCTATCACCTTCCTAATGTCATCGAGGCGTTGAAAAAAATTTTCAAACCCGGAATGAAGATCGTAAGCGCTCAGAACGGCTTGGGAACTGAAGATCTTATCGCAAAGGAGTTCGGAACCGACGCGGCCTTTCGTATGTCGCTGAATATGGGCGTTGCGTTGCAGGGCCCGGGCGTGGTTGAGGCGGCTTTTTTCAATAAGCCAAACCCGCTGGGCGGAGTGGTTCCCGAAAGCAAAGAGGCGGGTTCCGTGATCGCGAAAATGTTTACCGACGGCGGCCTGGATACCGAGTACGTGGACGACGTCAAGTTATTTGTTTGGAAGAAAATGATTTTGAAGTGCACCATGGCTTCCATTTGCGCCGTGACCGACAAGACCATAAAGGGCGCCTTGGAGTTTCCTCCGACCAGAGAAATAGCTGACGCGTGTTTCCAGGAGGCTTTGGCCGTCGCCAAGGCAAAAGGTTACGATCTTGGCCCCAATTATTTGAACGAGGCGCGAGGCTACCTGGAAAGGGTAGGCGTACACAAAGATTCCATGTGCTGGGACCTGGCGAATAAGACGCCCACCGAAATCGATTTTCTGGGCGGTAAGATTGTGGAGTACGCCCGTGAAAAAGGAATACCGACGCCCTACTACACAACCATGACCAACCTGGTCAAAGGCCTTGAAAACAACTATCTCGCGTAGTGATGACGACTATCCCGTGGCGACCCTTGAACCTGACGCCGGGCCGGGTTGGAGGGTGGTTCCGGAATCACTGACCCTGTCCGCCGCCTCCCGCCAATCTGAAAGAGAAACGGGCTTGAACAAACCATGACCAAAGTCCTCTTGATAGACGCCAACACCACACCCTTTAACGAAGCGTTTCCCGTGTATCCGATCGGCCTCGATTATTTGCAGGGAGCGTTGCGTAAGCAAGGGATAGAAACAGTTGAAATTCTGGATCTGACTCGCAGCGGTGGGCCCTTGACTTCTGCGGACTTCAGCTCGCGCAAAAAGAAAAGTCTGGAATTGATCGGGCGCGAGGTAAAAAGGGAGCGGTGGGACGTTATCGGACTCAGCCTCAGAAACATCGATTCCACCTATCCCCTGGTGGAAGCGGACGAGAGCCTTCACTACTATCTTCCCGCCTTGCTCGATTATATCGATTGCGCGCAGACCAACATCGGGGGAGGAACCGCAGTCGTGTTGGGAGGCGCGGCCTTCTCCATGATTCCGGAAGTCTTTCTGGAAGGCAGGCCTTCGAATTTTTACGGAATTGTGGGACCGGCCGAAACCGCTTTTCCCCGACTGGTTAAGCGGCTTGTCGAGGGCCACTCGGCCGACAGGATCATAAAAGAACCCGCGGGTGTGATAGGCGCGCTGCAAAATGGGGATTTGTTACAGGATTATTTCCGTCTTCCTACGGGTGAGAGCACATTCGGAATCCGGACCAAGCTGGGGTGCGGCCAGAATTGCGGTTACTGTCCGTATCCGCTCATCAATCGCTCGCAGCGGCTTTTAAAGGACCCGGAAGACATCATCGATGAGATCGCGTTTCTTGACGAAGCCCGAAAAAAGGCGGGGACCCCTCAACGGTTTCAATTCATGTTCGCGGACGATATCTTCAACCGTCCGCTGGAACACGCCAAATCAACGCTTAAGGCTCTGCTCAAAAGCGGCCTGCCCGTTGATTCCTGGCACGCTTACCTGGACCCCAAGGGTATTGACGAAGAATTCATGGAACTCGTCTTTGAAACCAATGGTTGGTCGCGATATATGGATTTTTCAGGAACAGGCGGCGAGCAAAGAGCTGTGTTTTTTCCCTTTGATATCGAGAGCGGTTCGCCCAGGATGTTGAAACGCCTCGGCAAGCCTCACACGGTTGACGATATACGCGCTTCGGTGGATGTTTTCAAAAGAGTCGCCAAAAACCGCAAGGGCAGGAACGGTTTGATGTCCGCCCAATTCGGGTTTCACCTCCTTATCGGTTATCCGGGAGAGGATGAAGAGAGCGTCCGAGAAACGTGCGGGCTCATAAATGAAACCAAACCCGCGCAGATAGCGCTCCAGCTCGGTGTCAGGATTTACCCCCGGACCCCGCTTTCCCGTGAAACCAAAAACAGGTTGTGGCGTGATGAGCGCGAGTTGTTGAAGCCGGTCTTTTCTACCATTGAAAAAGATTTATTTATAGACTGGTTACGAAAATATGTTGATGTGTCTTATGATAGGCTTACTCAAAAGGGCGCCATGTTTCTCATAAGCTGAAAGCTCCGGGACGTTTTAAAAAGAATAGCGCATCCCCGCTTCAAACCATCGGCTCGGATTGGGAAGCGCGGGTATCTGGTATCGTGATGAATTAAACAGGTTATGCACGGCCCCGTAAAATGAGAGATCGCCGGGTCCGACTTTTGCGGGCGCGTTGACGCGGACCAGATAATCGAAAAGAAACTTGCTGTCCTTGGTTTCAGCCAGGCTGGAGTTGTACCATACATAATTTCCCGTGATGGATTGGAACAGAATCTCTTTGTACGCGTGAGTCAACTGAACATCGTAGAGAAGCCCCGGTAGGTCCTTGACGGTTTTGTCGGTTCGATCATCCTTTGCGTTCACTATCGTCGTCGCCAGGAACGCCCCAAATCCGTAGGGAAGCTTTGCGTTGAGACTGGCTTCGACTCCCCGCCGCGTTACCTCTTCATCATTCACATACATGTCCCGAACCGGATCGAAGCGTATCAGGTTTTCCACGTCCGCCCAGAACAGGTCAACGCTGAATTTAAGAAATTTGAGCGGGTATAGATCCGCCCCCAACTGGTACGTCACGCCGGTTTCCGGTTGGAGGTCGGGGTTTCCCCGGTCGGGAAAGAAAAGATAATTAAGCGGCGGGGCCGAATAGGCCCGAGCAACCTGAAATCGCAGGACGGCCTTGGGTTTGTCGAGCCGGTACGCCACGCCAAAGGAAGGACTCACCTCGCTGTCGAAATCCTTGTTGTCGTCAAAACGCGCTCCACCCTGCAAACTGACCGGTCCGATTGAAAGGGTGTCGTTGGCGTACACGGCCGTGTTACGGGTACTGACGGTGTCCGGCCCCAGAGTGCTGAGGTCGTATCCCCCCCATTCTCCGTCAAAACCCCCCACGAACGTATTATTTTTATGAGTTTTCCATACCGCCTTCGCGCTGGATCCGAACAGCCGCTCGGTGAGATCGAAATTATTGACCGTCCTGGCGTTGTTGATAAAGGTTCTGTCCTGTGTGTTCGTAAGCCGTTGATAGTAGGTTCGCAGCTCCACGTAGAGATCTTCAAGCGGCTCCGCTCTGTACGTGAGGGTTTGGAATGACCGTCGTTTTGTGCTCTCCTCATAAAAATCGGGAATCACGGGAATCGGGTTTTCCGTTTGCCCGTCACTGTAGTCCAGGGAAAAGGTAAGGTCCGAATCAGAACCGATTTGATACCGCAGTTTGGTGTAAATATGGTTGAGATGAAAGGCGGAATGTTCAATAGGGCCGTCCGTCTCGATATGACTGGCCATGAGAACCCCGCTAAAGTCGGAAACGGTGCTGTCCACCGACATCTGGGCTTGAAAAGTGTTGTTGGATCCTCCTCCCGCCTTGGCGGAACCGGCAATGGGCTTGCCTGAAGGTTCGGCGGTGAGAATGTTGATCACGCCGCCCAATCCCGATCCCCACACCGATGAAGCCGCGCCTTCATAGACTTCGATACGTTCCACGTTTTCCAGCGGGATGTACGATAAATCAACGATGGGGTTGGACTGCATATTGAGCCGAACGCCGTCTATGAACACCGTAACCTGTCGCTCCTGGGAACCCTGAATGGAGGCCGTGGCCTGGCTTCCCAGGCCTCCCGCGAAGAAGATAAAAAGCCCCGGAACATAATTCAGGGCTTCCGCCACGTTGTGGGCGGGTATGGATTCCATATCTTCCTTCGAAATGACGCGAATATTCGCCGCCACTTCTTCCGCCGGCTGTTCCGTCCGGGCGGCGGAGGTGACAATCGGTTCAAGAAAATACCACTCGTTATTCTCATGGCCGTAAGCGGGGATTCCCATGGAGGCGAACAGCGGGCAAAAAAACAGCGCAGCCAGGCAGACCAGGACCGTCAATGGGCTATGGCGCGAGCATGGCGCTTTATATGGGTGGGTTTGGCGGTGGTATAATGGGCGATGGCGCCATCTCATGATACGATGTGCGCATAAAAGATATGACGAAACGCTTGTGGAGAAAATCACGGTAATCCATAAACTGGCTAAAAGAACGTGAAACCGGTTATGAAACCGCCTCATGCCGCTTGTTCAATATTCTTTGGGACGTTTTTTAACCTGAAACGGCGCGTCGAATATGTCGTTTAATGCGTCGATCGCCGCTTGCAGATGCAGGCCTTCCACAACGCACGATACGCTTGAAATAGAGGTGGCGATGGCCAGGGAGCTTACGCCCACCGAAGCTATCGACGAAAACATCATGCCGGGAATCAATGGTTTCTCGCGAAGATGCGGCCCAAATACGCTGATGATGGCCACATCCGGTTTATACGAGATTCCCTTGGCGTTTATGAGGCCTTTTATTTCCTCTAATACGGACAATGAATGGTCCAGATCCTTCTGATCGATCACTAGCGCGAAATTACCGCATTCGTCAATATCAAAACTCTGAACCAGAAATTCCGTGTTGATGCCGTTCGAGCCCATGGCGCTCAATATGGTGGCCGCGACCCCGGCGTGGTCGGGAACGGATTGGATTTTCACCATCGCGCGTCCGTCACTTTGCATGATGCCCCCGATTTTGACTTTTTCCACCGGCTTATCCTCCCGCTGTTATTCCCAGCTTCGTCTGTCGTCGATTTTCTTGTGAAAATCGGGGATGCTGCCTCGCGGCGCCACATGAACATCGCCCCGTACGGTCAACATATCTTTAATATCGCGTTCGATTCGCGCCTGCAGACTGCCGGGCGCGGATATCTCCTCGGTCAGTTCGACCACAAAGGTCATCACGTCCGAGTGGTTTTTGCGGGTAATCACCACCTGATATTTGAAAACCTCGGGATACCGCGCCATCACTTCGTCGACCTGCCACGGGTGGATGAAGGTCCCCCGGACTTTTGTGGCCTGGTCGATCCGTCCCAGAATCTTTTTAAGTTTCGGCGCCGTGCGTCCGCACGGGCAATCGCTGCCGGTAAACAGCGAAAGATCGCCCGTGGCCATTCTGACCAGAGGGAAGGTCGAGCTGAAGGTGGTCACGACCACCTCGCCGGCCTTGCCGAAAGGGACCTGGCGGCCGGTATGCGGGTCGACCACTTCCACGATGATATTGTCGGTAATGTGCAAGCCCGTGTTATGCAAACATTCGTATCCGATACAACCCAGGAATACCGTCCCGTAGGCCTGACGGATAGTGGCGTCGAGCATTTTCTCCAGTCGAGCGCGGAGCGATTCCGGCAGCATTTCGGCGCAGACAAAACCTTTTCTCAGGCGCAAGTCGGATCGAACATTCACGCCCATGCCTTCAGCGCGTTGAATAAGGGTCATGAGGAAGCTGGGGGTGCCCATAACGGCTTGTATTCCCAGCATTTGCAGAATTTTTATCTGCATGAGCGTGTTGCCCGCGCCCGTGGGAACGATGGTGGCGCCTATCATTTTGGCCGATTCGTCGAGCATAAAGGCGAAAGGCCACATGTGATAGTTGAAGGTGTTCAGGACCATGTCGCCTTTTTCCACTCCCGCGCCGCAAAGTCCCTCCGCCCATGAGGTGTCATTGTATTCAAGTTCTCCGGGCTGCCAGATGAGGCCGGGATTGATATAGATGCGCCTGGGAAAGTCGCTTCCCATGGTATCGAATCCCCCGAAGGGAAAGTCTTCTTTTTGCCGTGCGGTCAGATCTTTCATCTTGGTGATAGGGAGCTTTTCCAGATCATCGAGGCTTCTGATATCGTTTTGGGTGGCGCCCGCCTTGGAAAAAATATCCTGATACGCGCGGGAATGGCTGAAAACGTAAGCCATTTGTTTGAGGAAGCGCTGATTCAGTTTTTCCCGGCGTGTTTTCCATGGAGACGTTTCGCGGGTTTCATCGAGGTAAGCGTTCGGTTTCTCGCTGTTTTCCATGGCGACCTCAATTAATGGTTGGGGGTGAAGTTCGTTGACGTATGGTTGTAACAAAATATCAGATTGACAAAAAAAAGTGAATTACCATATACTAGATTTCGTACAAGCCCACCACATATTCTGGATTTCAGGCGCGAGTTAAGTACGGGGTATTTCCTGACGCTGAGTCTCGTTCTGAAGCGTCCGCTTTTGATGACAGCCGACTCCCGGCGCCCTTTTCACCCGCCACTCATCTAAGACGGAGGAGTGTTCCCCTGGAAGCCATAACACTTACCATCAATGGGAATACAATAAGCGCCCGCGCAGGTCAGACCATTCTTGAAGTCGCCCGCCTTCAAGGAATTTACATTCCGACCTTGTGTCATCATGAGTTTCTGCGGCCCATTGGAGCCTGCCGGCTCTGTCAGGTGGAAGATGAGAAGCGGGGGGTGGTCATGCCCGCCTGTGTGACGCAGATACAGCAAGGCATGATGATACAAACCGATTCGGAGCGGGTGGTTCGTAACCGAAAAAACATCCTGCGGCTCTTGCTCGCGGCTCATCCCGAATCATGCGTTGTGTGTGAGAAGGGCAACCGTTGCGAGTTACGCAATTTGGCCGCTCGGATGGGGATCGGCTGGAACGATCTGGATAGGATGCCCTATCTGCCGGTTGTCCAGGACCTGAACCCCTTTCTCACGCGGGATCTCAGCAAGTGCATAATGTGCGCGAAATGTCTTCGCGCCGACCAGGACCTGGTGGTCGAAGGGGTGATCGACTACACTGAACGCGGGTTCGACGCTCATCCCTCAACACTTTTTAAACGGCCGCTCGAAGCCTCGCAATGCACTTTTTGCGGCACGTGCCTTTCGGTTTGTCCCACGGCCGCCATCGCCGAAAAAGACAAATACCGGCTGGACCACGCCGGCGCCAGGACCCGATCGGTCTGTTCGTTCTGCGCGTGCGGCTGCTCGATCTATTTGGAACACAACAACGCGCGCGTGTGCGGGGTCTCGCCCACGGCCTTGAAACATACCTCCAATGGAGTGACCTTGTGCGTAAAAGGCCATTTCGGGCACGACTATCTTAACAGCCCGGATCGCCTGGTTTCTCCTCTGCAAAAGACCGACGACGGGTTCCAACCCGTTTCATGGGATGTAGCCATAAACGTGATAGCCCGAAACTTCAGCGCTATTCGCGATGCGGAAGGTCCGGGGGCGATCGGATTTATTGGCGGCGGCAGATCCACCAATGAAGAAAACTATCTGTTTCAGAAATTGGCCAGAACGGTTATCGGGTGCAATAACATCGACACCGTTACGAGCGCCGGATGGAATACGGCGGCTGATGTTCTGAAAGAGTGCGCCGGTTTCGCCGCAGGTTCGATCAGGTTCAGCGATCTGGAGGAAGCGGATGTAATTCTGATTATCGGAGCGCATCCCGCGCAGACCGCCCCGGTACTGGATTACCATATCAAACGGGCGGCAAAAAAACGGGAGGCGGATCTCATTATCATAGACCCCGCGGAGATCTCTCTTGCGCGTTTCAGCGCCCAGTGGCTCAAGCCAAAAGTGGGCTCGGACTTCAACCTCCTCAACGCGCTTTTGAAGATCATTGTCGATGAATCTCTTTACGACTCAAAGTTCGTGTTCAGCAAAACCGCCGGATTCGACGAGCTTTCCAAGTATCTGACTGGGGTGTCCTTGTCCGAATCGTGCGCCGCCTGCGGCGTTGACGAGAAAACCGCGCAAGCCGCGGCCCGGAAATTCGCTCAAGCCGGATTGGGCTGCGTGGTGTTCGGCTCCGGCGTTATGAATCAACCGAATTCTCGGGACATCATTTCGCTTCTGATGGATCTCTCTCTGTTGACCGGTAACATCGGCAAGCAGGGCGCCGGGTTTATCGGCTTGTTAAAGGAATGCAACGCGCAGGGAGCGCGTGACATGGGGGTGGCCCCCTGCGCTCTGCCCGGTCATCTGGCCATCGACGACCCCAAAGGCCGAAGCGTCTATGAACAGGTTAACGGAGTCGCGCCCCCAACCGGAAAAGGAATGAACGCGCTGGAGATGATGGCAGGAGCCGCGGACCGCATAAAAGCGATGTACATTTTCAATGAAAATCCGGTCGGGGTTTTGCCGGATCGCGACTACGTGGACCAGGCCCTTTCAAAGCTCCAATTCCTGGTCGTTCAGGATATGTTTCTGACGGATACCGCCCGTCACGCCGACATTGTGTTGCCGGCGGCGGGATTCGCGGAAAAAGAGGGTGTTGTGACCAACATGGAGCGGCGGGTCCAGAGATTACATCAAGGGACGCCGTCTCCCAACGACTTTCCCTCTGATTGGAGAGTCATCAGCAATATCGCCAACGCCCTGGGAAACCAGTGGAGCTATCAAACGCCTGAGGACATTCTGCGGGAAATCGAACGGGCGGCGCCGTTGTATTTGGGGGCGCCGGACACCGATCTGGACGCGGAAGCGTTTTTCTGGCCGCTGCCTGGGTTGGAGGAAGTCTTCGACACCATGCCGCACGGCATAGGGCACAGTGATGGAAAAGCCCGTTTTCTGACGCCCCGCGAAACAAGGACAAGGGCTTTTCCCGTGTCGTCAGATTTTCCAATTATCCTCATGCAGGGACACATCAGAGAGCATCTGGGAACGGGAACGCGTTCCTCAAAATCCAAACGTTTGCTCAAAGCGAAATCGAGTCCTGCTCTGGGCGTGAATCCCGCCGATATGGAGAAACTGGGACTTTCAGAAGGGGATAGGGCTAAAATAACCTCGGAAAACGGCGCTCTTGAAGCGCGGGTGACGGGCGACAGCCGGTTGCCGGAGGGATTGGCTTTTATTCCCGCGAGTTTCCCCGAGATGCGCCATACCACGCTATTCGGCGCCGATTGGAAAAAAACGGACAGTCTTTCCTATAACAAGCACTGTCGGGTCCGCATTGAAAAAATAGAAGCTTAAAGAGGATTTCATGCAGCCGCCCACTATCGACTTAGCAAAGCTTCCCGTGATTGTCGGCGCCTCCGGGAGTCAGGCCGACCTCATCCCCGTGTTACAGAGGGTTCAGGACGCGTACGGCTATATACCCATGGAAACCATCGAGCCGCTTGCGGATTATCTCCATGTTTTTCCCAGCTCCATACAGGGAGTCATAAGCTTTTACTCCCAGTTTTACACCAAACCCAGAGGACGCACCACGGTTACGGTGTGCCGCGGCACCGCCTGCCACGTTCGCGGGGGGCGAGGTGTATTGCGGGTCGTACAGAAATTGTTGGGGCTGAAAGACGGTGAGACTTCCGAGGATTATGAATTCACGTTGGAAACCGTAGCCTGTCTGGGCGCGTGCGCTCTCTCCCCGGTTATGGTTGTCAACGATAAGGTATACGGCCGGATGAATCCCAAAAGGATAGAAAACATCCTGGCTCTATACCAGAAAAAGGAGACTTGATCGATGGATCGGATCGGCTCTGTCCAGGATCTCGAGCGTTATCGCCACAGGCTGCTTTTGGATCGGGACCCCTCCAAGCTGACGGTCAATGTCTGTGTGGATACCGGATGCGCCGCTCTGGGAGCTGAACAACTCTACCAGGCCTTTCTGAAGGAACTCGATTCACGCGGTCTGAACGAGACCATCGAACTTGTGCCCACCGGCTGTCCGGGATTCTGTCAGCGCGGCCCGGTGGTGGTCATCAATCCCCACGATATTTTCTATCAGCAGGTCGATGAATCGGACGTGCGTGACATCATCGATCAGACCCTGCTGCAATACAATATCCTCGGACGCCTTTTGTATCCGGATCCTCGTAACGACCGCAAATATATCTACGCCCGGGAAGTGCCGTTCTTCCAAAGGCAGAAACGGGTGGTGATGCGGGACAACGGGCTTATAAATCCCACCAAGGTTGAAGACTACATCGCCCGGGGCGGGTACCAGGGAGCCGCTATCGCGTTGACCACCTTGGCGCCGGAGGAAGTGGTCGAAACAGTGGAAAAGTCCGGGCTTCGGGGCCGTGGAGGAGCTGGTTTCCCCACCGGCGTTAAGTGGCGTTTTTGCAGATCCAATCCCGGAGAGCAGAAATATATCATTTGCAACGCCGATGAAGGCGATCCCGGCGCGTTTATGGATCGCACGATCTTGGAGGGGAATCCTCATCTGGTTCTGGAAGGAATGATCATCGGCGGATACGCCATCGGCGCCACCAAGGGATTCATCTACGTGCGGGCGGAATATCCGACCGCGATCCGCCATCTGGAGATCGCGCTCGAACAGTGCCACCGGCTGGGGCTGTTGGGTAAGGATATTCTGGGTTCGGGGTTTGATTTTGATATTGTTATCAAGGTGGGCGCGGGCGCGTTCGTATGCGGCGAAGAAACCGCTCTCATGCAATCCATCGAGGGAAAACGCGGCATGCCCCGGCTCAGACCGCCCTATCCGGCGCAGGCCGGTTTATGGGGGTATCCCACCAACATCAATAACGTGGAGACCTGGGCCAACATACGCTCCATCATCGAAAACGGATGGGAATGGTACGCGGAGATCGGAACGGAAAACAGCAAGGGAACCAAGGTGTTTTCCGTCACCGGCCGGATCAATAACACCGGTTTGGTTGAAGTGCCCATGGGAACCACGCTGCGGGACGTCATCAACGAAATCGGGGGCGGTATACCCAAGGGACGCAAGTTCAAGGCCGCGCAAATGGGTGGCCCTTCCGGGGGATGCATCCCGGCCCGCTACCAGGATTTGCCCATTGACTATGAATCCTTGAAGAGCGTCGGTTCCATGATGGGATCGGGCGGCATGATAATTCTCGATGAAAATACCTGCATGGTGGATCTCACCCGCTTTTTTCTTACCTTCACCCAGAGCGAATCATGCGGCGAATGTTTTCCCTGCCGCCTGGGCACGAAACAGATGCTTTCCATACTTACCCGGATTACTCAGGGAAAGGGCAAACCGGAAGATATCGATAAGCTGATCGAAATAGGCTCCTCGGTAAAAGACTCGTCACTCTGCGGTCTGGGGCAAAGCTGCGCCAATCCCGTGCTGTCGACGCTTAAATATTTCCGGGATGAGTTTGAAGCGCACATCCACGAAAATCGATGTCCGGCGGCGGCCTGCGACGCCATGGTCATCTCCGCGTGCCAGCACGCCTGTCCGGCCGGAATCGATGTGCCCAACTACGTCGCGGCCATCGCCGAGAAGGACTATATCAAAGCGGTGGACATTATACGGGAAAGGAATCCGTTCCCGGCGGTGTGCGGACGCATCTGCGTTCATCCGTGCGAGATGAAATGCAGACGCGGGGAACTGGACGATCCGGTGTCGATCCGCGCGCTCAAGCGTTTTGCCTCGGATAAATACTATGCGCGTATAGAATCGCGGAGCGAACCGTTCCCGCTACGCGGCGATCAGAAAATCGCCATTGTGGGCGCCGGTCCGGCGGGGCTTACCTGTGGGTATTATTTGAGGAAAATGGGTTATCCGGTCACGGTGTTTGAAGCCAAAGACCGCGCCGGCGGCATGCTAGCGGTGACCATACCCGAATTCAGGCTGCCTCGGGAGATCATCGACCAGGACATAAACTATATTCGAAGCTGCGGCGTGGATATCAAGTACAACGCGCCCATCGACCGCCGCCACACCGTGCAGGACTTGATGCATGAAGGGTACTCGGCGGTGTTCATCGCCGCGGGGGCGCAGGCCGCCAAATCCATCGGCATACCCGGGGAGGAAGAGAAGCCATATGGACTGCTGTACGGGCTCAATTTCCTGGCCGATGTAAAACAGGGAAAAACGCATACGGTCGGCGAGCGGGTACTGGTGATCGGCGGCGGAAACGTGGCCATGGATGTGGCGCGCACGGCTCGCAGATTGGGCGGCCTCCAGGTCCGCGTGGTCGCGCTGGAAAAACGGGATGAAATGCCCGCGTGGGCCAAGGATATCGAAGAATCCCTGGCCGAGGGTATCATCATCGAGAATTCATGGGGCCCGAAACAGGTCCTGATCAAGGATGGGGTGGTGACCGGCGTCGAGTTTATACGCTGTGTGTCCGTGTTCGATATGGAAGGACGATTCCGGCCCACCTATGACGATTCCATAAAGGAAACCTTTACCTGCGACACCTTGATTGTCTCCATCGGGCAGGCGCCTGACCTGAGTTTTCTTTCCGAAGAGGAGGGATTGGAACGCGCCGTCTGGGGAACGCTCCGCGTGGATGAGAATTCGCTGGCCACCAATGTTCCGGGAATTTTCGCGGGCGGCGACTTTACCACCGGTCCGACGTTTGTAATCAGGGCCGTAGCCTCCGGTAGACGCGCGGCGCTGGCTATCGATAAATACCTGAAGGGTGACGTCTCACGGGTCTTTATTCCTGATGAGAAGACTGCGTTGGGTGAGGAAGCCGCGCGCCTGTCAATGGAGGAGGAAGATGTGCCCTTGACCGGCAGGGTGGAACTTGAACAGGAAAAGCCGCTGGCCAGGGTGCAGGATTTCCGTGAAGTTGAGCTTGGCTACGCAGAAGCGCAGGCATGGGAAGAGGCCAGGCGTTGCCTCCGATGCGACCTGGAAGGGAAGTAGCGCGCTCGTAAAGAAAGCGGCGGTCTGAAAGCGCCGCATAGGGGCGGAAGATGATACGATCGATTACGCAACCGAAACCGAAAGAGGAAGTGCAAAGGCTGCTCGACGGTTTTAACCGCATTTTCATCGTGGGGTGCGGCACGTGCGTGACGCTTACCCACACCGGCGGCGTGGAAGAAGTGGAAGCCATGCGGCAATGGCTTCTCGAAAGCGGCAAGATGGTCACCGGAACCACCGTTGTGCCGGTCGCCTGCGACGATCTCAGTTATGAAATCCTGGAAGAGCATCAAAACGCCATTAGCGCCGCTGACGCCGTTCTCGCCATGCCCTGCGCGTTCGGCGTTCAGGCGATAGGGAGCCAATTGGGCAAAATGACCATCCCGGCGCTGGATACGCTTTTTATCGGCAAGGAAAAACAGCATGGCGAATTCCGGGAAGTGTGCGTCCAATGCGGCGAATGCGTTATCGGTGAAACAGGCGGAATCTGTCCGGTGACCTCCTGCCACAAAGGGATGGTAAACGGGCCGTGCGGCGGCACAAACAACGGCAAGTGTGAAATAGATCCAAACAAGGATTGCGCCTGGACGCTCATTTATAATCGTCTCAAGGAGTTCGACAAGCTGGACCTCATGCGCCGGTATCAACGTCCGAAGAACTACAATGTCGAGCCCAAACCAGGGAAATATGTGTCTCCGGATTGATAACAAGAGCGCGCATGGTTTTTGACATACTTTTTCCCGCGTCCGTACAAGCAGGAATTTTCAGATAGACCGAACATCCCGCGGAGAAAGGAGAAGCGGTAATGGCTTCCCTATTTAAGGAAGTCCTCCAGTCGGACAAATTCATTGTCACCGGTGAAGTCGCGCCACCCAAGGGTGTCGATCTGAGACATTATCGGAGCAACGTTGAATTGCTTCTCGGAAAAGTTCACGCCATGAATGTCACCGACCACCAGAGTTCGGTCATGCGCTTTCCCTCCCTCGGTGGAGCGCTCTTGATAAAGGAAATGGGAGGCGAGCCGATCCTGCAAATGACCTGCAGGGATCGCAACCGGTTGGCGTTGCAGGCCGATTTGCTTTTCGCAAACTCGCGAGGCGTCGCCAATGTGCTGTGTCTGACCGGAGATTCGGTGGTGGTCGGAGACCATAAGGAAGCCAAAGGGGTTTTCGACCTCGACTCCAGCCAGCTTCTGAGAACCATCAGAAACCTTGAAAAGGGCTACGACATGGCCGGCAACAGACTGGAAGGAGCTGTCGAGTTCTGCGCCGGCGCCATTGTGACGCCTGAGGCTAATCCGCTGGAGCCTCAACTGATAAAGTTTGAGAAAAAGCTGGAGGCGGGCGCCGAATTCATTCAAACGCAGGCCATTTATGACCTCGAATCATTCCGGAGGTTCATGGAATACGCGAGACAGTTTGGCATCAAGATCCTGGCGGGAATAATTCTCCTCACGTCCGCCGGGATGGCCAGATTTATGAATAAGAATGTGCCGGGCGTGATTGTCCCGCAGGATCTCATAGACGAAATGGCGTCCGCGCCCAAAGGCAAGGCGCTGTCAAAAGGAATCGAAATAGCGGGGAGAATGATCGCGCAAATCAAGGAAGAGAAGATATGCGACGGCGTTCACATCATGGCCATCGGTAAAGAGGAGAAAATACCGGATATACTGTCGGCCGCAGGGTTATAAGTTCATTCTTATTGACAAGAAAAAGTGGATATGGTAGCGAAAATCGACCGTCGTGAAGGTTAGCTGGAGGAAAGGCATGTCCAAAAGAATATTAATCGTTGATGATGATCCTGATCTTGTGGAAGCCGTGAGCATGCTACTTGAGGCGGAAGGGATGACGCCTATCGCGGCCTACGGCGGCGCGGAAGGCCTGGAAAAAGCTCGCTCGGAGAACCCGGATCTGATAGTCCTCGATATTATGATGCCGGATAAAGACGGCTACGCGGTGGCTAAGGAACTGGCCGCCGATAAAGGCTTAAGCGATATACCGGTGATCATGCTGACCGCTGTGGGAGACTACATCGGCAGCACACACTATAGCCACGCCTCGGGAAAAGATTTGGTCGCGGATGATTTTTTTCAGAAACCGGTCGACCCCCAGGCGCTTGTAGACCGTATATCGGAGTTAGTGCGCTAACCGTTATAGCGGTTCCACACGTCCTGACCCGGACCTCGGATGTGAAATCCGCGCTCTCTGAAATCCATGGAGATAGTGGTCAGGCCTTTATTTACGGACGGAATCCTCACTATTCGGTGGGGATTTTTTTTATGGCGCCGCGGCCCCATACAAAGAATCGGCTTAGATAGATCATATACAGGAATAAATTGAAAGCGGGCGCCAAACACGGGGCGGGCGCAGGGTATGCGAACGTGTGAACCTGAAAGGATTAATCGATAGTCAAATAATCCCATCTTTATCGCCTTATTTATAGAATTTTCAGGATTACTATTCCTCATGGACGCTTTTCAAGCGCCCCCCGCCTGAATGACCAAATGCGCTTTTTCTTGACGTAGCCACCGGCTTCGAATTACCCTATTGGCAGTGATTCCTTTTGTTTTTGGAGCCGCTCTCTGCGATCCCGTTGGCAACCCTGTCCACATGCATAATCAAGCGCGCGTCATATATACGAAACACACGATCCTACTCAATGAATTTGCAATATATCTTGAATAAATGATTTAAGCTGACTGCGATCATTTTTATTTGGGAACTTTTCGCTAAAAACGAGAAACGGGAGTTCATTTATGTTCAACCGTGGCCCTGACGTTCGGATTGAGGTGGATTCAATTGTGCTCAGCACCATCGAATCCTGCGTCGCAGCGTGTTCCCTGGATGACGTTATGGAGCGTTTGCTGAGAGGCTTGATGCGCCTGCCGATAATCAGCGGCGTTGAAATCATGCTCTCCGACGAGGATGGAGAACTCATACCGGTGGCCTCCGCCAAACGAAGGAGTTTCAGCGGGGGCTTGCGGAGCGATGTGAGAGTCGAAAGTTGGCTCCTGAATAATCCGGTTCGTCACACGACCAGAAAAACCATACTTCCCACCATCGGCATGATTTACTCCATACCGCTCACCGTGTCCGACGAATTGCTGGGCGTTATGAAGCTGACCATAAACCGGGTTTCCACCGCGGACCCAAAAATCATGGGCAAGTTATATCTTATCGCGATTAACATAACCGCCAAAATTCGCGAAATGATACTGGCGGAAGAGGTTAACAAGCTCAAGGAAGACAGGGAGACGCTGCTCAGCAATTACCGGGAAACCGTGCAAAGGTCCACGTCGCTGAGCAAGGAACTCTACACCATCTGCGCCATCTCGACCAAGATCAATCAATCTCTGGATATTGACGAGTCCTTGCATAAGTCGATGGCCAAAATACGGGAAGTGTTCGACGCGAAAAGCGTGGCGGTCTTTGCCAAGGCGCATAACGACCCGTCCTTCCAAGTATCCTCCATGCGCAAATATCTTTGTTACAACGGTGACGGCAGTTGCGGCGCTTCGGAGCTGCGCGAACCGGCGATCGGCATACCCTTCTTAAGCGAGTTTGTCACCGCCGATCCCTCGATTCAGCGGTTTGAGAGAGAGTTTGTGGCCAGAACCATCGAAGCCGGAAAGCCGCTGATAATCGGCCGGGAGAATTCCTTATCGTCTCAACCGATAGAAGAATCGGGAAATGACGATCTGACCCTTATCGGTGTCCCGCTTAAATCGAAAAATAATATTCAGGGGGTTCTCGCCTTAACGGTCAGGGGAGCCGAAACTCCTTCTCAGGACAACATCCGCTTGTTATGCGGTATCGCGGACATCATGGTGATGGCCATGGATAATATGCATCTCTACTTGCAAGGACAGGAGGCCAGAAGCGAAGCGGCGTTTCTGGCCGAGTCCGTGGAAGAGTTCAATAAAAAGCTTGACCTCAAAGAAACGTTGCGGGCCATCGCCAAAAAGGGCGCGGAATTTATCGGGGAGCAATGCATCATTTATCTGCCCGATCAATCGGTGATTCCGCTTGTACGGGCCCAGCGTATTAATAAGAGCGGCAAAACATACTATAGGTCCAAGATTTACCATACCATTAAGTATCATAAGATCGAATCATTCCTGGACAAAGTATCCAAACGAAAACGGTCAACGCTCATTGTCAATGTAACTCGTTCGAAAATAATACCCGCTCATATTAAACCCTGGCTTGAAGAACGCAATATTGAGTCTCTCATGATGGTACCTCTGCGTATTAAAAAGAAAGAGGTCGCGTTGCTTGTTCTTTGTAACGGGCCCGCAAATAGAGCGTTTGCGCGCCACGATCTGGGGCTTGCCGAAAAGCTGGGAGGAGCCGCGACCGTGGCCATTGAAAACGCTCGCACTTATTCGGCAAGTTTGGAATTAAGTGATTTCCTCGAAAAGAAGATTGTTGAAAAAACAAACGAGATAACGCACATGGTCGAGCGCCAGAAAGCGCAAATTGAGAACAGGCGCGATATTATTTTCAGGGTGAACGGAAACAATCGCTTTGTGTTCGCCAACACGGCCATGGAAAGGTTGTCGGGCATTTCCCGTGAAGAGCTCTACCGAGGCAAGATAGGCGCGGACAAGGTGGTCGCGCCGGAGGACAGGTCCCGGTTGCTGAAAAATTTTCAGAAGGTTTTAGAAGGAGAGATCACGCTGATCAAGGACCTCGAATACCGTCATCTCAACAGAAAGGGCGAAGACCATCTGATTTCGCTGACCGTGTATCCGGAAATAGACGAGAAGGGTGTCATCATCGGTTTGGAAGGAGTCGGCCGCGACGTAACCGAAAAGAAAAGACTGGAAGTGGAACTGGCTAAAGCGAAGGATCTGGCTCTTCTGGGCGAGTTTTCAGGCGCCGTGGCGCATCAATTGAGAAATCCCCTGAGCAATATCCTGATGGGCGCGAAGCTTCTGCAGAAGGCCATTGGCATGTCCCCTCCACGGCTGCATGGCAGGCGGCAGAATAATTCGCAAAAGAGCGGTCTTTTGTCGGATAAGGGAGACCCGTCCCAGCTTTTCTGGAACCTCACCTCGGGCATCAACGATCTCAACCAGGTCGTAACCGAGTTGCTGGAATACACAAAAACATTGACGCCAAGATTTTCCTATCAGCAGAACGATGTGATCCTTATGGAGGTACTCGAAAAGTTTCAGGAAATGATCAAAAAAAACCGAATCATAGTACGACATAAATTTGGAGCGCCGGCCCCGCCTCTGCGAGTGGACGCGTTATTGATCAGCCAGGCCTATCAAAACGTTGTTCATAACGCGATTCAGGCGATGCCCGAAGGCGGGATACTAAGCGTGAAATCGGGAGCCTTCAGTCGTAACGGCGCCCATACCAAGGTTGTAATAAGCGACACCGGCGTGGGAGTGCGTCAAACGGACCTGGAACGCATCTTCCACCCTTTTTACACCACAAAAGAATTTGGCACCGGTCTGGGGCTTTCTCTGGCGCACAGAATCGTGGAAGCGCATGGGGGCAGTATCTGGGTCACGGCCAATAAACCGAAAGGAACCTCCATACACATCCTTTTGCCGAACAAAAAGAACCTAAGCGCTGAAGCGGAGACATGCGAGGATCAGGTATGCGTTCGCGAATACTTGTCGTAGACGATCAAAAATCATTTTGCGGGCATATTCAATCGATTTTGGAGGAAGAGGGGTACAGCGCAAAGGTCGCGCATAACGCCGAACAGGCGCTATCACTCTTTCCCTCACAGCAAATAGATATCCTCCTGGTGGACATGAAAATGCCGGGCATGAACGGCTTGGATCTGTTCAGGGCCGCGCGAAGATTAGACCCCGACGTGTCCGGAATAATCATGACCGCCTACGGTTCCATCGCATCGGCGGTTGAAGCCATCAAGGAAGGCGTGACGGATTACCTGTTGAAGCCTTTTGAGCCGGAATCCTTGTTGATGGCGGTAGAGAAAACCGTGAAAGAACGCAGGATGATCCGGGAAATCCAACGTCTGAGAAAAGAGGTCACGCAGAAATACGGGTTCAGCAATATTATCGGCAAAAATCACAAGATGCTGCAGCTCTATGAAATGATCGAACGTGTGGCGCCCACCGATTCGAGCGTGTTTATTACCGGCGAAACCGGAGTGGGCAAGGAACTTGTGGCCAAGGCGCTGCACTTCAACAGCCCCAGGAAGAATATGCCGCTCGTGGCGATCAATTGCGGCGGATTGGTCGAAACACTGCTGGAATCGGAGCTTTTCGGCCATGAAAAAGGATCGTTTACGGGAGCGTATACCACCAAGATAGGCAAATTTGAGAAGGCGCAGGGCAGCAGTCTGTTTCTCGATGAAATCGGTGACATCTCGTCGGCCATGCAGGTGAAACTCCTGCGGGTTCTTCAGGATAAAAAGGTGGAACGAGTCGGAGGGAACCGGCAAATTCCCGTGGACGTGCGCATTATTTCCGCGAGCAACCAGGATATTAAGGAAAAGGTGCGGAATAACGAGTTCCGGCTGGATTTGTTTTATCGTCTCAACGTCATACCGATTCATATTCCACCTTTGCGGGAGAGAGTGGAGGACATACCGCTTTTGGTAGAGCATTTCTTAGGCACACTTAACAGAAATTTGAATCGAGGTATTCAGGGTGTCTCCACAAGCGCCATGCGGCAGCTCATGGAATATCATTGGCCGGGAAACGTTCGGGAATTGGAAAACGTGCTCGAACGGGCATATATAACCGCCGATGGGGATTCCATAGAACGAGTCACCTTTGCGCATCAGGCGCCGAACGCCATGGCGGTGGAATCGACGGACTATGTGGATGTGGAAATACCATTTAAAGTCGCTCGCTCGATGATACTAAAAAGATTCGAAAAAGCGTACATTATCGAGGCGTTAAGGAAATACAACGGAAGGGTCGGGGACTCCGCTGACAAAACGGGGATCAACCCTCGCACACTCTGGCGAAAAATGAAGGAATATGGACTGGATCGTTCCAGATTTCGCCATGAAGAGGAAGTGTAGTCATATGACAGGATCGGACTTTTTTGTCATATTTTTAAATTATTGAATATATTGCTAAAAAGCTCATTTGCTCAACTATCGGCCAATAAAATCGGTTTTCTTTGTCGTATTCCGCACTTTTAGAAAATTTGCGCTTTGTTCCGGAAAACCCTTTTCAGTCGCGGGTTTACGGTGGCCAGAGATATTTGCTGATTATGGCACGAAGTTTGCCTATTAGATATCACAATTTGAAAGTAGGGAAGATGGTGTAAGTCCATCGCTGCCCCGCAACTGTGAGCGATCGACTTTCGGCTGGAGCGCCGGCCGGTTAAAGATGAAAGGTAAATGCGACTCCTCCTCCTTTTACCTTAAAGTCGGTTGTGAGCCAGATTACCTACCTAACTTGGAATCCTAGGCTTCGAGGGTGAGCGGGATTTCCGTCAACCGCTGCGATCGCAGTTCTTTCGTTTTCTATTTCTTCCTCGCGTTTCGTGTAACAGGTTACGATGCGACTCGTGCATGATTTCCGAGCGGTGTCTGCCGTTGGTCTGAAACGCGCTCTCGTGTATGTAAGCGACTTATCTCGATAGACAGCTTTTTCATTGCTACGGGTTTTTACTCTAATCCATAACGAACGATATTTTTTGCGACCGCCGTGGATACTACGCCTATCTGCGTCTGGTAGGGCCTTTTCACTGTTTTATTCGATATATATGCAATTCGGTCAGGAGGATTTGAATGAACGCCAAAGAAAGAGTGATGAGTGTGCTGAACCATCGCGAACCAGACTGCATGCCCTGTTTCGGAGCGAATTCCACGGTAACCTATGAACAAATGGAATTCGCGCAGGCATTTTGGCCCGAGGGCCATGAAAAGGGCGAAGTCATGGCCAAGCAGGCCTTGGCGGCGCATACAATGCTGGGTTTCGACGCGGTCAGGGTTCCCTTTTGTCAGACTTTCGAAGCGGAAGCGCTCGGCTGCGCTCTCAAATCAGGCGGAACGGAAGGTATTCCCGGAATAGAGCATCCGCCTCCTTACCAGCTGGACGACACGCCGGTATTTCCTAAGGATTTCCTGTCACGCGGAAGAATCCCCGAGCTTTTAAAAGCCGTGCGCATATTGAAAAAGGAAGTGGGCGATACGGTTCCCATCGTGGGAGGCATTATCGGGCCGTTCACCATCGCAGGATCCCTTCTGGACGCTGTTCCCATTCTCAAGGCTACCTTTAAAGCTCCGCAAAAAATTATTCCTTTCCTGGAGGTCGGGGTAAAAGCGGGCAACATGCTCGCCAAAGCGCTCGTCGAGGCGGGCGCGGATATTATCTCTGTTGAAGATATGACCGCTTCACCGGACCTGATCGCTCCGAAGACGTACCGTGATTACGAAGCCGAATATCAACGGAGGCAGTTGGAAGGAGTTGCCGTGCCCAAGATTCTCCATATCTGCGGGAATGTGGACCCGATTGTTGAATACATGGGACAAACAGGGGCGGAAATACTGAGCTTGGAGCCAAAGGCCGACGCTCAGCTGGCGCGCCGCAAGTGTGGCGCGGATATTATATTGATGGGAGGTGTGGATACCGCAACAACGCTTTTCATGAAGGACGCGCAGACAGTCAAGGAGGGAAGCGAAGAACAGATAGCTGATGGCATTCAAATTTTGGCGCCCGGATGCGCTGTCGCTCCCGGAACTCCGAAAGAAAATCTGATAGCGATGGTAGAGGTGGCGAGAGCCCATTCGGTCAAGTTTCCTTAAAGGGGATTTGCTTAACGTGTGGTTCTGCCGGAACCACTTCCTTACAAACCCACATATGGAAAAGGGAGGAAGTAATGAAGACATTGGATAACTATTCCAACATTTTCACTCGGTACGACCTCAAAGTGGAGGTCGCCGGAGAGGCCCGCCAGGTATCAAAAGACCCCATCATGCAGGAAATTGCGAAATTTGTAGTGGACGGAGATGAGGAGGGCATCGTTCCCGCCGTTAAAAAAGCGTTGGAGAAAAAACCACCGATCGAAGTGATCAACGACGCCTTGATCGCCGGCATGAATGAGGTAAGCCGTCTATGGGACGAGGGCTCATACTTCCTGCCACAGGTCATCCTTTCCTCGGACGCCATGAACAAGGGCATCGACCTGTGCGAAAAGAAGATGGGCAAGTCCATGGATAGAAAGGCGAAAGTGGTCACGCATACCGCTGAGGGCGATATCCACGACATCGGACAGGTTATCGTTAACGCCCTGTTAAACGCCAATGGTTTCGACGTGGTAAACCTTGGCGCGGACGTGCCGGTGGATAAGGTGGTGTCGGCGTGCAAGGAGCACAGACCCATTATGGTTACCGGCACGGCGCTCATGACCACCACCATGACCGCATTTCCCAAAATCGCCCACCAGTTGAAATCCGCCGGGATCGACATACCGTTCGTGTGCGGTGGAGGGGCCGTGTGCGAGGAATATGTGACCGGCTACGAACTCGGTATTTGGGGCAAGGAAGCTTCACAGGCCCCGGGCATGGCCGAGGACGCCCTGGCTGGAGAGAGTTGGGAGGCAATGCGCTCCAAGTGGAACGGGTAACAGGGAGCGGGTTTCGGGATGATCGTCGATATAATTTTCGGGTTTCTGGGTTCCGGCAAGACCACCTTCATTACCCGGATTCTCAACGAATGGGGCCAAAAAGAAAAAATTGTCGTACTGGTCAATGAGTTTGGGGATGTCGGCGTCGACGGTGAGCTCTTGAAGGAGAGGGGTGGGAATGTCGTCGAAATGCCGAGCGGATGTATCTGCTGCACGCTTCAGGCCGATTTCAAGAAGCAGCTGATGGAAATAATAGAAAACATCCATCCACAGAGAATCCTCATCGAACCCACCGGTGTGGCCACAATCGGGCAGATACGTTCGATTGTGGAGGCGCAAGCCTTTGAGGACGTCATCCGGACCATACATAACGTCCTTGTGGTAGACGCCGCGGGTTTTATGGGTTTGTACAAAGCCAACCGCCATTTCGTTGAATCCCAAATAAAAAGCGCTCATGTCGTGCTCCTCAACAAAATTGATAGGGTCGACAAGAGGATGAGCATGGTTACCCGAGACAGCATATCGTCGATCAACCCCGATACCACCGTGCTTTTAACGGAATACGGCTCACTGGATTGGGGGCAATACAATTTGGCGCTGTCTTCTCCGCGCGAGGCGAAGACAGCGCCAGTGCATGAGCGCCGGGAACTCGTGAACCGGGAAACCAATGAGCTGAGGCTTATATCCGCGCATCCTGAGCAAGATGCCCTTGGCTACGAATCCTTTGGATGTGTTTACGAGGATATCGTTTTTGATAAGGAGGCCTTGGAAAACCTTTTTAACGAAATGACCACCAAAAAGATGGGGGACATAGTCAGGGCAAAGGGCATATTTCAGGTCGGTGACAGATGGGTCCTCATAGAACTGGCTTCGGACGAAGTGTCTTTTCAACCGATTCAGAAGTCTGACCGGAGCAAGGTGTCGATTATCGGAAAGAGTTTGAACAGAGAATTATTAGGTTCCGCCGTTGAAGGCTGCATAATGAGTACCCTCGTTTAGAAAAGCCGGCCAGACGCAAAGCTCTGGGTTTTCGAGGACTGAAAAATGGTTGAACATCAGACGCTCTTTGATTCGTCCGCAAGTTGACTGAAACGGACGCGTACTGTCGAGAACGTTAGGGCTGATTCCGTGAAGTGAGCAGATTGGGGATAGGGCTCCTCGAAATTCAGACGAACAAAGATTTTGGCTTTCACGATCTTTCTTTACAAGGAGGGTAGGCGAGTATGGTGCCAGCAATTCTTATCATCATTTGTATGATGTGGCTTCCGGTCGCGTTGTTAAATCTGGGCAAAGGTGGAGCCAAAGGCACGGGGTTTGTCACAGCCATGGTGAGCGCGCTCACTATTATCGGGGCGTTTATTCAAGCGACCGCATTCAATGACTCTTTTATCGCCGGCCTGCTTTTCGTGCATGGAATTTTCTATGGACAGGTCGCCTACACGCTGCTTTCCGGTACCGAGGACACAAAGTCGTTGGGTAATGTGAGTCTTACCACCGCCCTGGTTTCCACAATCTATATGATCATCGCCTTTACCGGGGGACCGATCCTTGAGGGTGGCAAGGTTCTCATTATCAAAAGCAATTTTCTCGCGCTGGCGTGCGCGGGGTACGCGGCTTTGACCTACATGGTTTTCCTCAACGCCTATGGCCTCTTTTCCGGAAAGATTATCGGCGTGTCACTCATCATCTGGGTCATTGTGGGGCTCTGGATACCGGCGTTCTGGCTTCTGGGGGCGGGCAGCCTGCCCTTTTAGGGGTTAAACAACCGGCGCCTCGTTTCCGGGCGACATACAAAACCTGAAGGCTCCTTATCGGAACAGGAGCCTGAAAAAACAGAGAGTATGCCGTGAATTTGAATATGTTTGAAAACAATCCATACGCGGAGCGGAGTCGGGACAAGCCCATGGTCCTGATTGTTGACGATGAATACCGGGCGTTGCTATCCCTTTCGCGGCTTATCTCTCCCAAGGATTTTTATCCCACGTGGGCGCCCAACGCCCATGAAGGGTTGCGTCTGTTGAGGAAAAAATCCGACAGCGTTCGGGCTATTATCGTGGATCTAAAATCCTCGGGCATGGGCGGTGGCGGATTTCTGAACCAGGCGCGGCAGATCGCTCCCAAGGCGGCGGTCCTGGTGACAACCCCCATGGGTCCCTTTTTGTACAAAAAGGGCGATTTCTACGAATTTTCAGGACCCACGTTAAAAAAGGAGATCAATAGAATTCTCGGTGAGATTGTCGGCCCGGGCGACAGTCATGGGCCCAATGGCGACACGTCTCAGCCGCAAGCAAAACGGAAGGAGCGCTTCGGGCCCATCATAGGAAAAAGCAAGAGCATCAATGAGATTTACCGGCTCATCGATCGGCTGCGAGAGTCGGCCGTCACGGTGCTTATCCAGGGCGAAAGCGGAACCGGAAAAGAGCTGCTGGCGAAAACAATCCATCTCAACAGCCCTAGAAAAGGCCGTCCGTTTATAGCCATCAATTGCGGCGCCATACCCGCAACCCTTATCGAAAGCGAGTTGTTCGGCCATGAGAAGGGCGCCTTCACCAGCGCTCATACGCTTCGCAAGGGAAAATTTGAAATAGCGGACGGCGGGTCGTTGTTTCTGGATGAAATAGGCGAACTCGACCGGGACTTGCAGGTTAAGCTGCTGCGAGTTTTACAGGAAAAAGAGTTTGAACGAGTTGGGGGAAATAGAACTATCAAGAGCGATGTCCGTATAATCGCAGCCTCGAACCATAACCTGAAAGACGCGGTCGACGCCGCTCATTTCCGGGAAGATCTCTATTACCGTCTTAATGTCATGCCGGTTACAATCCCGCCGCTTCGGGAAAGAGTAGAGGATATCCCGCTCTTGTTGAACCATTTTTTCCAGCAAATCGCGCGCGAACTGGGCGCGCCTCGGCCCGCTGTTTCCAAAAACGCCATGGAGGTCATGGTGAATTATCCGTATCCGGGAAATATACGGGAATTGGCCAACATTGTTCAGCGCCTTCTGCTGACCAATGGAAACGGTTATCTGACCTCCCGCGATCTCCCGCCGGAAATGACCGGACATGATGAAAACAGCCTCCACGAGAAGAGGAGCGTCCCTGAGAACGGGGTGACATTGAAGGAAGTGGAGCGGCGGCACATTCTCAGCACCCTGGAAAAGACCGGCGGAAACAAGAGCGAAGCGGCGAAGATGCTGGGTATAACCCGAAGGCTGCTTTATCTGCGCCTCGCGGAATACGGTGAGCAGGTGGATTCGTAGTGTTACCTGTGGTGGCGCCTCAGAAGGGCTATGTCACCAGATGTTACATTACCCTGCGCAACGTGACCTGACTCGATTGCGAGATGAAAAAAGAAGCCATTATTTCAGATACTTATGATTTGTCTCGCAATCTACTTTTGGTACGCCAATTGCTCAATAAAAGCGTATGCGAAGGGCGCGCGAACTTTTAGGACATTTAACAGAGAGGGGTTGATAGATTTAAAATCAGACGCGAAGGGTTGGCATATCAGGAATCACTTATAACATAACCTTTTTTTGCAAGGAGGTAAGCGCATGGCGAGGAAGATCAGAACCGAAATGGCCTATAAGAGTGGCCAGGAAATGATGTTCGGCACCGCTAAATTCCCGGTAGAGACAAAAAGAGGGATTAAGATTGGCGGTGGCTTTGTCCACCCGGAAGTGGTTCCGCATCCCCGTCCGGGCAGCGAAAAGACCATGAAGACGCTGCTCCGCGAGTATGAGCGCGCCAACGGCGACGCGCTCGAGAGGATGGTCATTGTGGGCCACCCCACGCTGCAAGTCGAGAACGAACACGTATTTCAGATGACCCATAACCCCAAATGGGGCGGTGAAATCGCCGCGCAGACGGCCCGGCAAATGGACGAATACAAGGATAAATACGGTCTGAGAGCCGCCTATCGCTCCACCATCGCCGACCTGCGCAAACCCGATATGCACCATATGCGCGAGAGCGATTACACCAGGGACATCATCGAATCATTCAAGGAGTGCTCCAAGCACGCCGACATCGTCTCCATAGAGTCGATGGGAGGCAAGGAAATATTCGACCACGCCATCATCCGTAATGACATCGCGGGTATCCTTTTCGGGATCGGCGTCCTCGGCGCGATCGACATGGAGTGGATGTGGAACCAGATCGTCGATATATGCAAGAAGAATAATTGTATCGCCGGTGGTGACACGAACTGCTCCGAAGCCAATACGGCCATGTTCATGGCGGGCGGGATGATCTCCAAGGACGTGCCCCATGTGTACGCCGCGTTGGCGCGCGCTATCGCCGCCTCCCGCACCCTGGTGGCGTATGAGTGCGGCGCGACTGGCCCCACCAAGGACTGCGCCTATGAAGACCCGATCATAAAGGCCATGACCGGTGTGCCGATCGCCACGGAAGGCAAGACCAGCGCTTGCGCCCACAGCGACCTCGCCGGCAACCTGATTGCCGCGGTTTGCGACCTGTGGAGCAATGAGGCGGTCGAGTATCACGACATGTTCGGCGCCACGACGACTTCGGTGTTCGCGGAGATTCTGGGTTATGACTGCGCCATGTTCAACAGCGCCATCGAGTTGGGTTATCAGGAGCAGATGAAGGAAATCCTGGTCAATTCGGATATGTATCGGGATTCCCACAGCCTGATACTGGCGCCCGATAACGCTTGGCAGGTCGGCAATGCCATAGTCAGCAACCGCAGCAAGAGCAACTACGCCAGCGCTCGGGCGGGGGCCATGAAAGCCGGAGAGATCATTCTGGGTGACTCCAAGATGAAACTCACCGGGCTCGAAAAGACATCGTTACAAAAAGCCATGAAGGACATGGAAGCCCTGCCGGCTGATGAAGGAACCTTCATCGATAATTGCCTGAAAAAATACAAAGACGTGAAGGGCTTCAACCCGGCCTCCTACGGTCTGTAGACCGATTGACCGCACATCACAAAGAGTGAGATAGTCCAGAGGGGTATGGCCTGAAAAGCTGTTGTGAGGGCATACCCCTCAAATTTGTTTCCAAAAGGCGCGATACGGGAGGCTTGTTTCAGGAGCATGGTTTCATGCACGCGATGCGGTGATTGGCATAAGGACGCGGAGAAGGCGCTGGGTCGGAGGCTATCCTGCACGGAAGTAAAAAAGTATTGGTCGCGAGTGAAGAACGAACACTTGAGACTGTACGGGCATTTGGCCCAGATTACTTCAGACGAGTCAGGCCTCAGGATTTGTTTCAAATGCCGGCGGCGAGTGTGACGGTTTTGCGCGGCTGCGATTTTGCTGATTGGGAAAGGAGCGAAGCGTGGGGCGATTTGGGATTAACCTGGATCTAGGCACGAGCGGGTTTCGAGGTCAAGCTGTTGATCTCGATCGGGCTGGCCACATTATCTCGACGGCGGTAACCACCCGCCATCCCATGCCCGGCGCCAACGTTATAGATCATCTCCATTACGCTCTGGAAGTGGGCAGAGAGAACGCTCACCGAACCATTATAGAGGCGGTCAACACGGTAATTGACAACCTGCGGGTGGACAAAAGCCAAATCGAGCGTCTCGCGGTGTGCGGCAACCCCATACAGCTTTCGCTGTTTCAAGGAATCGAGTTCCGCGATTTGGCGTACGCGGGGCAACGAAAGCTTGAGTCGCTGGGCGTCGTGTCTCCAAAAAGAAACGCGCAGATCGTAAAGGCGGAAACCATTCCCGGCCTTGGAATACCCGCCGGCGCCGACGTCCTGATACCGCCCGCCGTGCGGCACGAAATAGGCGCCGACGCGTTGGCCATGATGATTCAAACGGGCATGCTGGAAAAGGATGAAATAGCCCTGATAACGGACTATGGCACCAACGCGGAGATGGCGCTCATCGTGAACGGGATTGTTTATACGGGATCGACGGCCGCCGGACCCGCCCTGGAGGGGCAGCAGATTGAACATGGCATCCTGGCTTTACCGGGCGCAATCAGCGATGTCGAACTTGAAGGCGGGGACGATGACGTGTCGCGCAAACCGGGCCAGGTGTCCGGGAAAAGCGCGCTCCATACCTATGTGCTGAACGAGGACATGTTTCCTCAGCCCGGGGATACGGTGGATCCGTCCAGCGGAGCGCAGCTCCGCAAGGGAGAACTGCGCGCGGTCGGCATAACCGGCACGGGCGTTGTGGCTCTGTTGAGCCAGGGGCTTCGGGCGTCCCTCATCAGGATTCCCAAGATCACCACACCCGATACCGAAATTCATCTGCCCGATCATATAGTATTCTCGGAGGAAGACCTTCTGGAGGCGGGAAAGGCGATAGGCTCGGTGCGCGCCGGTCATATAACGCTGTGCAAGGAGGCGGGCATCAGGCTGGAAGATATAGAAACGGCCTACATGTCAGGCGCTTCCGGGACCTATGTGGACGCGCTGAAGGCGCAGGAAATCGGCATGATCCCGGCGAATGTCAAACGAATCTACCAGGTGGGCAACACCTCCTTGGCGATGGCGCGGGATATCGTCACCAATGTGGACAATCTTTGGAAGATGCAGAAAATAGCCGACAATTTGCGCCAGAACCACTGTATGTTCGCTTCTTCCAAGGTTTTCGAGAAAGTATATATTCTCGAGCTTTCCTACTGGACCGAAGGTATGCCCTTGTCTCAGTATCAGAAATTCCTCCGGAAATACGGTCTTCCGGCGTTGGCCGAAATAACGAGAAAGCCCCAGGTCATCAAGACCGTGGAACGGGATATTCCCGACCTTGGCGAAATGGGCCTTCATATTATCCGTGACATCGGCGTTCGAAAAACACTGCGTTTCGAAGGCTGTATTGGGTGCGAAGAATGTGTTGAAGAATGCCCGGAGAACGCGCTCACCATACAAACCGATGAAGAGGGTTTCCCTATCACCATCAATCTGGCCCTGTGTGACGGCGTCGCGTGCCAAAGATGCGAGAGGAGTTGCGGAGAAAAAGCGTTCGATCTGATTAAGCTTCTAACCGCTCCAAGCGGATAAGAAAGGAGAGTCGACGTGGATCGGACGGAAATAGATGAAATGATGCTGGACGCGATAAAACGCGTGCAGGGCATTGTCGACGCTTATCCTTTTCGCGATGAAGACCGCCAGAAAGTGCTCCAGATAGAGGATGACGCGGAAAAACGGTCGCTTATGGGGCTCGGGAAGGTGATCAATGTCGGGGTGCGCGAGGTCATGCGGTGCGATCTGGTGTACGTGGCTTTTACCGACACCGCGTTCGACTGGAGCCGTCATTCGAACCTGCTGCTCAAGAAGGGTGATGAGATAGTCGGGGAAGAAGTGCAGGATGAGGACACCATCTGCCGCCTGGCCGAAGATAAAAATGTTTGGTTCATGCACCGCAACTTCGTGGTTTATAAGGACCGGGTTTCATTTCCCAAAGATATAATGAAAAAAATCTGCCATTTTGAAATTCCTTGTATCCCCGCCGAATGGTGCGTGGTTGAAGATGGCAAATTTCAATGTAAGTCCATTGTGTACGGTTGCCCCGCCACTCCTTGTGACTCGTTTTTGAAGGACCGATATCTGGACGGAAAGGACGAACAGGGGTCCGGCTCAATCCTTATCGGAATAAGATTATAAGCGCCCTCCAGCTACAAGACTCTTCAAAACGTTAAGCGAGGGCGATGAACACATAGTAAAACGATCATTGCGGTAAAGCCCTAACTTGCCGTCGGGAAAGCAAAAAGGCAGCCTCAATTCCCGGCCATCCACCTCTGATTTGTTACTATTCCAACGCCGCCTGACTCTCATAGTTTTCTTGCGCCGGAAAGCGTTCGGTTTATGTCCAAAAACATTGTCCAAAAACAAAGCTTTTTCATAACCATGGAGGGGATAATTTATGGAGCCGGTTACCGTATGTGACAGTGTGTACTGGGTAGGAGCGGTCGACTGGGACGTGCGCGAATTTCACGGATATTCCACAACGCGAGGCACCACCTACAACGCCTACCTGATAAAGAGCGATAAGATTGCGCTCGTCGATACCGTAAAGGCGGAATTTTCCTCTGAAATGATGGCGGCCATAAGACGTATCGTGGACCCTCGGGACATCGACTATGTGGTGGTTAACCACGTGGAGATGGATCATTCGGGATCGCTCGTCAAAATCCTGGAACATGCGCCCAATGCGGAGGTTGTGGCCACGGCCAATGGCGTAAAAGCGTTGGCTCGTCATTACCGGATGGAGGCGCCCATAAAACAGGTAAAAAGCGGCGCGGAACTGTCCTTGGGGAACAAGAGTCTGCTTTTTCTCGAGGCGTACATGCTTCACTGGCCTGACAGCATGTTCACGTACGTCAAAGAGGATAACCTTCTTCTGCCCAACGACGGTTTCGGCCAGCACTACGCCAGTACACAGCGGTTCGACGACGAAGGCGCGCCTCTTGATATCGTGATGGAGGAAGCGGCAAAATATTTCGCGAACATCCTGATGCCTCTGGCTCCCCTGATACCGCCCCTCTTGAAGAAGGTTGAAAAATTGGGAATTCCCATCGACATTATCGCTCCGAGTCATGGAATAATCTGGCGCTCACACGTCGATAAAATTATCGGCGCGTATTCGGATTGGAGCGTCGGCAAGGCGGAAAAGCGGGCCTTAATAATGTACGATACCATGTGGGGGAGCACCGAGAAAATGGCTCGCGCAATTTCGGAGGGAATGGACGAAGCCGGCCTGGAGAATAAGATCATCAGCCTCAGAAAAAATCACTATAGCGAGGTGATGAAGGAAATATTAACGGCGTCGATGCTGGTGTTTGGGTCGCCAACGTTGAATGAAGGTATATACCCGAGTGTGGCCCAACTCCTCTCTTACCTCAAAGGCTTGCGGTTTTTAAAAAAGAAGGGGGCGGCGTTCGGTTCGTATGGGTGGGGTGGTGAAGCCATTGAGGCGATCAATAAGGAAATGAAGGCGGCGGGCATAGAGGTGGTCGATCCGGGCCTGGGTATTATCTATGTGCCTCAAGAGGAAGATATCGGGAGCTGTTTCAGTCTGGGACAAAGGCTTGCGGCAAGCTTGTGAATCAGCGCAAGACGTTACAAAACCGGCCAGCTCTGGATCAGCGCCGTTCGTCTCCGGCTGGCGGTTCCGATAGGCGAAAAACTAGTATGCTCCGATAGACTCAAAGCTGTTTCGCGGGCGGCGATGAACTGAAACAAGGCGTTAAAGTTGTTCATTTCGTCCATACGATGGGAATGCCCATAATGCCCTGCGAAATGCGCTTTATGGTCATTGTGCGTATACATGGCTCAATCCGTATCGCGCTCCCGGCTTTGGGGAG